>Ga0228710_1002962_pt1 | contig 26998 bp, 8 predicted proteins | sample MedpolnodulmetaG_FD_177995 | JGI IMG/M metagenome (GOLD analysis project Ga0228710, IMG submission 177995) | Root nodule microbial communities from Medicago polymorpha collected in Santa Monica, California, United States - pink nodules | ecosystem: Host-associated > Plants > Roots > Nodule... | reverse complement strand
CCACCATGGTCTGCAATCTGCAAACAATAACTGTTTTTTGTGCCTTCCATTCCACTGTCATGACTCCAAAAAAATTAGGATAAAATAACATTAGAGGATCAAAATCCGGGTTCAGACCATAATGCAAGATCATGGTACAATCATAAGATGCTAAGAAAACAATTGCTTTTTACAAAAGATGTAACGTACAACATATTTGTTAGATTATTTTCATGCGCAGCAAGCAAATACACTTTGCCGCTGTGTACAAGCCACAAATTCTCCAATTCTTGTCTTTCATTTATCTGATTGAAGTATGGAGGCAACTTGTATTTAACTCATAGTATGCTTGGTTAAAGAAGCTTTGATACCATGTCAAGGAACCAATTATCCGAAATGCTTTACCTGTTATGTATAGGATTGAGAACTGATTTTCATCATTTACTTTAATTAGATTCATAGATAGAAAAATGAAAACATTATATTTTGAGCATTGGACTGCATAAGCAACTTATAAATGACAATGATTCTACTTATGAAATGCTTTGAATATACTAGTATACTATAAAGTATTTGTTAAACTTGCTTCTGATATGCTTTGATTTTAAATTGCAGCTGAACTCAGTTACATAAAGGAATCTGAAGAGATTCGTCTTGCCATGCTACCATTGGAGCTAATAAAAAGAGTGAGTTTCAAATTGGTTTTTTTGTTCACTATATTAATTATTGTTGGAAATTCCGCCTTTATTGCGGTCCGCCCCTAGTCACCTGAATTGCGGCCTTTGGTTTGCCTTCATTGCAGCCTCCAACACTTTCATTGTGTTGACTTTCAGGGGGTGGATTTAGGCCCACATCGGATAGGTAGGATTCATTGCATTTAGTCCCACATCGGATAAGTAGGACTCATTGCAGCCTCCAACACCTTTTATTGTGTTGACTTTGAGGGGGTGGATTTAGTCCTGCATCAGATAGGTAGGACTCTTGAGAAGAGTTTATAAAGAGGAGGCACTCCTCACCTTACAAGCCGGTTTTGTAAGGATGAGTTAGGCCCCAAATTTCAACAATTATGAACATGTTTGTTATACATGAATTACATCCAAGAATAAATGATGATTATTTGCAGAGTTCTGGAACACACCTAAAACTATTTTGTGGATTTTTTTCTTTTCAGTTCATCCTCTAGTTGGAAGACTTGGAGGTCATTTTTAAATTGTTCACACACAAAGCCTTTGCCTTATACTCATTACCGTTAACTTGAATTAAAATGTACATATCCAATTCCAAAGTCATTTTTCTGGTACAAAGCTGATTTTTTTATTGTCTCCTGGAAATCATTAAGTAATTTCCTTGTTTGTGAACTCGGTTGATGGACAACGGAATATAAAATACTTCATTACCATGACAGCCATTGACAGTAACTTGCAGTTCACCAACATCATACTTTTCAATTGTCTAAAATATGTAATCTTTTCCCCATAGTCTAATAAGAGGGATAGAAAATGTAATTGTTTTATTCTACAGTGATTGGTCATGTGAATTGAACTCTGTTTGAGAGTCCCACATTGGAAAGTGATATTGCTTGAATGGTAGTTATAAATTATAAGTCGAATTAGAAAGGTTGCATTAAGCCCAATTCAAATTTTAAGAAGATATCATAATCTTAGATCCTTTGAGCCACCTATTACTGGACCAGTCGGTTCACACTTAAAATAGCTTTGGCCTTGAAGGGGTTTGTTGAAAGTCCCACATTGGAAATTAATATGCCCTGAATAGTGGCTAGAAATTGTATGCTAGATTAGTAGGATCATGTTAGGCCCAATCTAAATTCTAAGATGATATCAGAACCTATTCTTGATTTGTTGAACCACCTGTTATTGGACTGCTCGGGTCACACTTTAAATTTCTTTGAGCGTGAGAAGGTGTGTTGAGCGTTCCACATTGGATAGTGATGACATGAATAGTAGTTATAACTGGTGCATGTCACTAACAGGTTGATTTTGTGGGGTTGAGTTAGGTCCAATGGCCCAAGAAACATAAAACCATGATTAATATGCCAAATAATCCCCATCACCATGTAGTCAAATACTTAATATTCCATTTGCTATGTAGGATATATACTTTCTAGAGTCTACATTTAGACATCATGGTAACTGTTCGGAATTGGATTTGAAAATTGAAAACTAAGTATGATCTAGCCTTGTTGCTATAATTATTAGTCTCCGTAGTGTGTGAGCTTTAGGCATATCATGCATCTGAAAATTCTACTTATATTAGCCAATTAGCCTAGGAACTTTTCAAACTCTCGGGTGGACCAAGGTTTGTTTTTGACCTTTCATGTTAATGTCCTTGATTTTCTTCTTCTTGAGGGGCTAAGGTAGGCCCAGGGTGGCTGTAGCCAGGATCGAGTGCTGGCTCGTAGGATCTTACGACTCTACGTGCCACGGCACGTCAACCGTGCTTCGACTTCACTCCAGTTTGTTTTTGCTTTGTTTTCCCCTGTTTTTCCTCTGTTCTCTCTTTTTTTTTGCTTGTTTCCTCTGTTTTTCCTCTATTTTCTCTGTTTTTTTGCTTGGTTCCTCCGTTTTTCCTCTATATTCTTTGTTTATTTCTCTCAACTCTATCAATAACCTACCGATCCTACTTACGAACTGTGTTACGTTCCTCGTTTTTATGTTCCTTAACCGGCCAACCGATCCTACGCAGGATCTCTATCCTGACTACATTGCTTATCAGCCTCTAATACCAGTTGATGGTCTGCAACCAAATGCCCGAAGGCCCCAATTTATATCTAATGTGCTTATTTCTTCTATCGGTAAGATAAGGTTTCCTATAATGGATTCACAATGGGTCCCGGCCCTTTCCTGGACCCTGCTATGGCAGGATCTATATAGCATAACAGCACCAAGTTTTGTTTTTTTGGAATGAATTTTTGTATGTGTGTGAATCTGAGTGTCTTCTCCTTCAGGTGAGAGAGATTGAGCAGGAAGGGTACACCGAACCAGAAACAGCCCAGAAGAAAGACACAAAGCAGACAGCTGCGGTTGATTTGTCTAAAAGGTTAAAGGATTTCCGTTCCTTGAACGATGCCGCCAGCTTGAAAGGTTTTCCTCTTTTTTCCCTACACACCTTTCTTAATCATAACCATTTTTTATTTGCAAACAAAAATGTGCATGCTCATTACTTCCCTATTTCCTAAAAATAAAATTATTCAGGACTTCTTTCCAATGAGTTTTAGTAATTATTTCAAGTTCATCTTATTTAGATTAGTGTGTGATATAATAAACTGTAGTTATAAGTTGAACCACAGCCATATCAGACGAGGATCTCTAATTAGTGTTGTTTGTAAATAGGGTGATGATTTGTGTTTGAATGCTTATAGCCAATGGGGAAGAGGTGCAGTGGCACCCTTTAACAAAAAACTAACATAAGAAAATTGAAGGGTGTTAGTCCTTTCGATTTGGTGTATGGGATTAAACATAAGAAAACTGACGGGGTTGGTTGTTTGGAAAACAGTGATAAATTGTGCATTTTTTTATCAATGTTGCTTCAAAATCAATTCTTGCTTCTTAATGTTATTAGTAATCGATTTGTGCATATTTTAGGAGTGGTATAATGGTTAAACATAAGAAAATGTAAATTAAATTACATTATATACAACTCTTATGAATTTCAATAATACTATTTCAGTTGGTACTTGCTGCCCGCCCCCCTAATATTTTGGGCAATATCCACCACTGCTTATAGGACTAGTATTGACAAATTCTATGACTGTTAGTAGTTGTACTTATTATTTTTCAATAAATGCTCAATTATATGGGCAGTTCCATTTTGCTCATATTACACCATGTCTGGAGCCTAGGATCCTTTTCCTCGATTTAAAGCCTACTACTGTTGTCAAATAACGCGATAGTGGAGTTATAGCATAACAGATTTTGATGAATCTGCTATGAAAACCTCGCTGCTATCCTAGTTTTGCTAATAGGGCAATAGCGCCCGCCATTCCATGTTTCTGCTAGGTGACATAATTGCAAAAGAGAATTTTTGGGCTTTTTTAAACTGATAAAATGGAAAATCTGCTCATGTGCCAAACATGACCTATTTTTATAATAGAACGACTGAAGCCACAGTGAATATTACTTCTATAATCTTATATTAAGCAAAACAGAATGAAAACATGCTGGCATTAAGCATTCGGCAATGGTAACTCATCAGCTAGGTGTCCTATATATTTCTTCCAGCTAAATATTTAAAATTCAATGGAATCAAATATACAATTTATTTATATTTGTTTTTAAGTTCTCTTTTGTATTCACCTGTGAACTTTTTATGCCCTTCATGTATCTAATATAAATTTAGAACTTACACCTTGTACTTACATGAATTTATTGTATCATAAAACTGATACAAACAAAACATAAGATTTTGCTTCACTAATTCCATTTGCTCTTTTTTTTTAATGACTTGGCTTATGCCAAATATTTGTTGGATTAAACGATGTCATGATATTTGGCATTAACCAAGTCTTTAGAAAGAAGAACAACTGAAATATAGTGAAACAAAATCTATATTATGATGTCATGATATTTGGCATAAACCAAGTCTTCAGAAAGAAGAACAAATGTATGTTCTTCGTTCGTCTATAATTTGTTGTACAATATTTATATTGTTCCAATTTCTAGTTTCTCAATTTGATTTCTGAATCCTGTATTGACATTGGTTTTAATTTTCCTTTGATGTTCGTGATTCTCAGCTTTGGAGGAATGGCGTAAAAGGAAAATGGAGAGGGCGAGACAAAGACAATTGGAGAAAAATGGAACAACCTCCTCTCAATCTTGACTTTATATACTTTCTGATATAAAGTGAAACTTGACTTGCTAAGTTAAATGTGTAATAGGAAAATTAGCAGGTCATTAGTGTATGTATACTGCATAGCATCATCATCGTACCACATTGGACTCTTATGTTGAAAACAAAGAGAGTGGAGAGAGAATAGAGAGGGGAAGAGTTTACAAGAGAGAAAAGAGGAGACAGAGAGGATGAGACGGAGAGGATCCATATCCGGAAAATACATCCTTCTTGTGACTCACCTTCACCTTCTCCTTTTGTTTTTTCTTTTTCCTAAAAATTATACATATAAAGAAATAATTTAACATATGCCTTGATCTTGTTTGCTTATAAGCATTTCATTGTTACTTTTTGGGGATAGCGTACAAGTAAAATAATGTGAAATACTTGTTAAAAAAAAAAAATTTGGTCCCTATAAATATATATCAACTTTTTGTTTTAGTCACTCAAAATAATTTCTTCAACTTTTGGTCTCTCCTTTGTATCTTTATATGTTCACTTTTGGTCTCTCCTTTAAAGTAAATTCATACTTTTGAATAAAATTTTATAATATTATAAGAATCTCTTCAAAAAAATAAAATATAAAATTAGAATTTTTTAACAAAACATGAATTTTTATATTTTTTGCGGTTAAAAATTCATATTTATTTTATGTTTTGTTAAAAAAATCAAAAATTTTTAAAAAGATTTTTACGATATTCTACACATTTATGTATAATTTTATTTAAAAAAATACAAAATTAACTTAAAAATATGGACCAAAAGTAGTGATTAGAAATTTTATATGGATTAAAAGATGAAGAATTTTTTTAGAGAAATTAAAACGAAAAATTAGTATATTTATAGGGACAAAAACATTTAACCAAAAAAATTGAAATATACTACAACATTTTGTTCAGGGAAACTATAACACCATTTTTATGTTTATGTATATTGAGTGCGTTATTAGATCATTCTTCTTTATTATGAGAAATAGAACTATAAATAACAACTATTTGATTATAGTAATATGTTTAGATCATAGAGCTCAATAAACAATCCCTTGACTTGATTTTCTTTCTCATATAAACAAAAGTTCCCACGACTCTCACCCTTAGAACATCCACTAAAAATAGTCATTAAATAGATCTTACATGCTCACATAATTTATTTATAATTCTTTTAATGAAAATAGTCATTAAGGACTTAATGACTACAATTATACTAAACTAAAAAGAGTGTCCTTAGATGGTTTCCACTATATGTATTATAATGTGTGTATTATGAAAAATAAAAAGAAATTGAAGAGGGCAAAAATCACATGAATATGAATTGGAAATGGTGAGATCAACTTTTTTTCTATTTTCTTTCTTATTTATTTGTGAGATCGTTAGTTGCTGAAGACATAAAGTTGTTATATAAATGATTATTTGTGAAATCCGTTAATTGTTGAAAAGAGAGTCATAAGAACTAATATATACTCATTTTTTCTTTCAACGACGGTCCGTTGGAATCTCTATTAGGAAAACGGTTTTCCAATGCTTTTACCCATCCATCAAACTTAGCTAATGTCATATAACCAATTTGAAGATCCAATTATCTTACATAAGGACTCGGTGTCCATCAGATGAGTAGGAGCCTTTAACAGAATCTATGATATGAAGAGTTCAAATTTGATCTAATTACGTCACTTGCACCAAAAAACCTAAGTTCTCTTGGATATAATCTTCCTCATTTTTTTTCAGTTATCACATACACTTAATTACGTTGTAGCTTTTTTTTTCAAGACTTAATTGTTTTGAAGTTAATTCATCCATAATATAGACAAATATTTAGTAAATTGCATGCATTTTATGAAATAGCTTTCCAACAAGATTTTTTTTTTTTACCTAAAAAAATTGTGTTTTTAATCGAGTGAACTTTATGCTGATCTAACTAAATAATTTTTACTTAATTTCACAATTTTAATAAGAACCACATTAAAATTTTAGTGATGATATAATAATTAGGGTTAATAGGTGTTTACCCCCTGTAATATAGGTTATTTTCGGTTTCCCCCTGTAAATTTTATTTTTTTGATTTACCCCCTGTAAAAAAAAAACTGTTTTGGTTTAGCCCCCTAATAGGCCAAACAAAAACGAAAATTTCTTGAAAAATAAAATAAAATTGGTTTTTGTTTGGCCTATTAGGGGGTAAATCAAAACAATTTTTTTTTACAGAGGGTAAATAAAAAAAAATTATAGGGGGAAACCGAAAATGACCTATATTACAAGGGGGTAAAGACCTATTAACCTAATATGTATTAGAAGGACTTTATTTTGCTGGAATTCCTGATAGTTGTGGACCTTTATTCGAAATGGATAGATTATATCATGAATCATGATACAACAAATATCTAAATTGAAAAAGAAAAATCTCTTTAAACTCTTGCAAATTAAGACATGATTTAGATGCTGGATTATGATCAGAATGATGGCTATGTAAGCCTACCCATGTGTGTGCCAGCTTGTTTAAAATAAGAGAATGATAGTGCAATGGTTGACTAGTTGACCGTCCATGTTTCAAGTTTCATAATCCCTTCTTTCACATTTATAGTCAAAAAGTTAGCTTAAATGGATAAAAGGAAAGGGTTCTGTATTTGGATGCCAGTCAAATATATAAAGAGTGTTCCAGTTGAATTGGGATTACAAATACCAAATGAATTCAGTGCTAAGTGACAAAAGATGGGAAAAAGATATGGGAGTTCTAATAAATTAATAACACTTTCCTGGGGTTATTATCATTATTGTCTAAATAAAACTAGACATTAGCTAAAGATGTGAAGGAAACAGCTATAACATTGAAGATCAGATCAAAAATAAATTAGTTTAGTTTGCACTAAGATCTTTTAATAATGTACTAAAGTTTTTGATGTGGATTGTGTAAGTGCTTGTGTCAAAATTTTCAAATTCATGATGATATTGTTTTTTTGGTTACAAGATGATATTGTTTTATTAGGCATGTTATTTAAACAATATTTTTTTTAACTTATGCGACAACTAAAGACATACAAAGAAACGTAAATATCGATATGAAAATCAAAACAATATAGAGGGTAAGAACACAATGAAAGTATGAGAGAGAGAGTGAGAGAGAGAGAGAGTTGTTCCAAAAAAAACTTCAACCACATAAGAAATTGTTGAGATGAGTCACAAACTATGTTGCTCTCTTTAAAACATTTTGTGACACTGTCTAAAATAGTGCAAGCAAACTATCAATCTTGCCGTATCCAGAATAAAATAGTTCAGTTACAACCACACTGGATTCCTATTACACTGTAGGATCTGTTCTAAAAACACACCATCTATATGGCCCTTAGACAACACAATATGGTTCAAGACCACTCTAACTTATGAAGGGACAACCTAAGAGATTATCAAGGGACATAAAGAAAGAGGAAGAAGTTGGCTCAGAAGTGCGTCGAGCAAAAAGAGGGAGAAGAGAGAAAACTCGCTCGTTGCTAAGTATTTGTGTGAGTAGAATGAAGGAGAGGTGATGTATTTATAGGTGAGGAGCCAAGATCGGTTACAAAACTGATGGCCGAGAACATTTGACCATTACAAAACCAACATGGACAAGAGTTGACAAGAGGAGGCACACACACGCGTGTGTTCAACGTGCGTTGGCGTGTTCCAAACACATGTTGACGTGTGCAAAATTCGTACGTGGCGAAGACGTGTACTGAAAGAAAAAATTCCAAGAAAAATATTAATTAATTTAAGTTTTGAGTCATTAAAAATAATACTTCACACAACCCAAGCCCAAGTCTAGGCTCAAGTAGACATACACCATCATTGTCGTCGTCGAGCGTGTGGTAGTCATGTGGAGTGAGTCATCACCCGTTAACAAAATTGTGTACCCATAAGGACACACCATTAGGAGTTCTACCTCCATTGTATAAACACTAGTGTTATCTCTAGATCCTCTAATATGAGACTATTCCAAATTTTGCAATTCATACAAAAACACACATAGTGTTTAAAGAATCCCCAACTTGAATTTCAAAAATGGCTCATAAGTTTTCTTTTAAGATTTTGCATAAGCAAATTTGTCCACGACTTGAACCTTTGTGTAATGAATAAGATTCAAATTTTACTAAAATGACTCTTAATCTTGAAATCTATCTCTAACATTGAACCACCCACAATCTTTTCATAGGCGTATTCTTAAAAATCTCGTGCATTAAAGGCAATACAAATCAACTCTTGTTTAGTGAACACTTTAGGAATTTTTCCTAGAATTTCATAGGAAAATATCCTCACTTCTACATTAAAAAAGGTGGTATATCAAGATTACTCTTGTAGCAAAGTACTCCACTCCTCCATATAGAGTATAGATCTCGTTAAGAGTTTATATTATCTTATCCTTTTATCGCTTCACGAATCACACCTTTTTTGTTCTATAATAACATCTTCACCTCATATCACTTCACAACTTATTATCACCCATTGAACCTATTTATTGGGATATCATGTCATTTAGATTGGGTCACCATCATGAGCGATTCACTTTTCCATAGGCACCTAGTCCCATCTTAATTGATGTGTTATGGACTTTCTCTCTAGATAGTCCTTTCATGAAATGATTGACTAAATATTCAGCAGTGCATACGTGATCGATTATTATAGCTCTAGTAGGGAGTAACTCTCTAACAATGTTATACTTCGACACATTTATCGTCTCTTATGGTTATAGTAATAGTTCTCAATTTTGGAAATAGTCGTGGTACTATTGCAATTGATCAACATAGCTTGTAACAATTTTTCCTATAAAGGAATCGCTGCTAGTAAGCATCTTAACCAACTTATTTCTTCACTAACTGCTGCTAGTGCTATCATCTCATATTCCACGGTAGAATGAGCTAATATTGCATGTTTCTTAGATTTCCAAGAACATCTCCAATGATACTAAATATATAGCCACTAGTTTCTTTGTAATCATATGATAAGGTGTTCCAATCTACGTCTATGTGTATCCTTCACGGAGTACAAGAAACCTATGATAATGTAATTTTAGGTTCATGGTTCTTTTTAGGTATATAGAGACAAGACCCTATTAATAGCTTGCGAATGCTCATTATTAGGTCTAAATAAACCTGCACATCAGTCCCACAAATACACAAAGTGGGGTCTAGTGCAATTAGTGGAATACACGAGGCTGTCAATGATTCTTGCATGTTCTTAAATAGTTTTACACTTGAGTCATATGGTGTGAAAACATATTTTCATTCAAAGTAATTATATTTCCTTGAGATCTTCTCAACATAGTGAGATTGATCGAAGGAAATACGCTTTTTCTGACCTTGTAATTTTAATACCAAGAATTATATTAGCTTATTTGAGGCATTTCATATCAAATTTGTTAGACAACAACTGACATCTGAACATTTAGAACATGAATGTTTGAACCAAATATGAGTAAGTCGTCTGCATAGAGATATATGATTGTGAAAATTTATTTTCAAATTTGCAATAAATATATTTGTCGCTTTTAATCACTTTGAACCCAATTGTTATCATTAGGTTGTCAAACATTTTATGTCATATCTTATGGTCTTATTTAAGACCATAAAAAACTTATCTAACTTACAAATCTTACTTTTTTCCCATTAATTACAAAGCCTTCAGGTTGTTCCATATAGATTTCCTTTTCCAGTTCCCTACTTAGAAAAGTGGTTTTAACATCCATTTGGTGTGCTTCTAAATTATGAATATCAAAATGAAAAATTAGTACCCTTATAGATGTTATCCTTGTGAATGGAGAAATTTTTTTGAAGAAATCTATATTTTCTCATTGTCTAAACCCCTTGGCTACAAGCCGAGCCTTAGTTTCCTTTTTAAAATCCATTTACAACCTATCCGTTTACAACCATGAGGCACGTCCGTCCATCAAATTACAGGTTTTGTTAGACTCTAGATAATCTATCTCACCATTTATGGCCTCTTGCCAAGTGTGGCGAATGATTTTTGAGGACTAAAATGCTACGAAAAACCTAAGTAAAAGCTAAAGGTAGGAAATCATAGGTAAATGTGGTTAAAGTAAGTTTTTTAGTTAACCATATGTGTATATTGTTAGCCCTAAAAACACTATTATATTTTCAAAGTCTTAGTAGTGAAAATATACACCGTCTCAAGTAGTAGTATAAAAAGATCAAACCCACATGGATTGAGGCGATGTAGCTTTCTGCAACTTTTCAGTTTGTAAACTTGTTTGCAAAAAAGTAAAATAAATCATTCAAAATAATAACAATTAAAATCAAGTTGAAAACAATAATAGATGAGAAAACAATGAATCAATTAAAGGATCTCAAATGACAAAGCATGGTTAAGAACAATAAATCAATTATGAACATAGATTTGCAAAGATATATAGAGTTGCAACTTTGTACAACTTCTTTGAGGCCATGTGGCTTTGGGGGTTTTCCAACACAAGCATCGTGATAAAAGTGGGGATACTACTCTTCTGAGGTTCACAACTACTAGGTTTAACGTACAAAATTATTAAAGTCTGGTGTCAAACACTTTCCTTCTTGGAAAGATGAAGTCTTTTTTTCTATGACAAACAGACTTTCAGGTCTTTATCTTTTTAAAGCATAAAAACATAATTCATACTAAACAAACAGTTGCATTCCCATCCTCTTCCAAGCTCATGGAATTTGGCAAAAAAGATAAAAGTGATCAAGTATTATGATTTGTTTAAATGAAGCTTAAGTGTGCAACAAACGAAACTTATGCATACTAAATACAAAAGTGGAAAAGGTAAAAGAAATTAATGAAAACATAACTACAATAATTACTAGAAGAAGTTAGAGTTTACAAAGGAAGATTACAATACTTGAGGAAGAGGGGTGAGCTATTTGCATTACTTGCTCGAAATGTTCCTAAAACTCGAACTCTCTAAGAACCAACTCTAGTGCTCATCAATGGAATGGATGAGGTGTTGAGAAACCTCAAGTGGCTGCTTACCCTAGCTGGAAACGACCGCTCAAGTTGGATGACAAACTTTGGACCCTTGACACAATATTGCGAAGGTGAGAAAAACACGAGAGGGTTTGAATTGTGTTTGTCGCATTTTGATTCTCTTTTGGGATACTGGAAAATAGATAACAACTAAAATAGAAGAGATAAGTTATAAGATATGACATGAAGTATTTATCCTAGTTTACCCCACAACACGGGATTACTTCCATCCCCATGGCTCTAGTGCTGCATCTTCTTACAACTTCACAAAAAATACATAACATGTCTACACAACCAACCATAACAAGTTTCAATAGTTCAAAATAACTAAATAACAACTAAAAAACATAAAATACTAAATAAACACGGATTATATGATTCAAGCATGCAATCACTCAAGACATCATTATATTATGGGAATAATTCAAAGATAACAACCAACATTTTTATGGTTATCATTTACTGTGCGATTTTGCAAATGGTATTTATAGACACAAATATCCTAGTATAAGTCCTACTACTATCCATTATTGTGGCCAACAAAGGTCATTCCCTTAAGGTCACTACACAATGTGCGAAAATATGATAGTTCCTTCACACAAGTAGTGCCCAATGTCTTGTGTTGTCCTCCAAATTATACAACTCATTTTGTTACCATTTCACACACACCTTCTATCTCCCTGATAATGCTTCCTAGATTCTAAATGTGGTTGTTATCTTTTGGCATGAAAAAAGTAAGTGAATTTTTAAGTTGAATTATCTTCTTACCATGAGTTTGATCCATTTATGAAGCTACAAGTGAGAAAGATCTGAATAAGAAAATAAAGATGGTTAATTTAGTAGACGAAGATCTCTCACGCTAAGGCCTCCTTCATTTTTTGATTTACAAATTATTTCCTACTTAACATTGGAAATTTTCTTCTACGCTTAGATATAAAAACTTCATTTAAATCCGAACAACCTGCTTCCAAATCTTAACTGGGAGTTTCAAGAAGGAAAGATAGAAAATAGGGATCACGTTCAAATGATTTTTCATAGAAAGAGAATTAACACGTGAGTGATGGTTTTATAATGGAAATATAGTTTTAAAACACGTGGGAGCGGTTAGAATACTAACTTCTGTGCCACTCAATTTGAGAGTATAAATGGACTCATCCCAATATATTATATTACTTTACACTTCCCAATTATTTAAATCATTCGACTACATTTTATAAACATCTATACCAACCATAAAAAAATTAAAATGGATCCCACTGATTTCACGATATACTCAAATTTATATTTTACATTAGTATATAAAATATATAATTGAAACAAATTAATTCAATTATATCAAAATGCATTAAAAAGAAAATAACATATATATTTAAAATAAATCAAAATATCTAAAATATAAATAAAAATAAATTAAAAGTATATGAAAATATTTCAAATAAACACTACATGACACAAATAAGTTGTAAGAATATACAATAAAAACAAATTTCATTAACATTAAAATAAACTACTAACACAAATATAATAAACGTTTAAAATAATTTTTGGATGTTGTTATTCTCATTCCCAATATGTTCTCATATATGTTCTATCAAGTCTAGTTGAAGGCGTCGATGAACTTACTTATCGTGAACATGATTTATTTTATGTAAGGACTCTTGAAAATTATTATTAGAATCGTCTGGTGGTGCAGTCCGGTCATTACCCAAGTGATCATAAGAATAATCAAATTTGCCCCTATATGTGGCACATTCATCTTCAACAACCATGTTGTGAAATTTGATGCATGTATCCATTATATGCTTCAGTGCATCCAAGTGCCAAGATCGAGTCGGGATACATATGATTGCAAATTAGGATTGAAGAACTCCAATTGTTGATTCGATATCCTATATTTCTTGCACCTTCTTGATGTTGTGAGCAACAATTTTCTCTATCTCCTTGTGGCATCGGGATGCTTTTCACAAATATGGTCCATTTAGGATAAACGTCATCTGATAGATAATAGCCTATGTAATCATTACAATTGACTAACTACCGGACTTCATAAGCTCGTCCTAGATCTCTAAATCAAAAAATTTACTAAGAGTGTGTCTCGATGAGAGACCTTTTGTTGAGGTAATATAGGCTTATAGGGTAATTCAAATTCTTCAATGTAAGTTATATTGTTTGGATCATAATTTTTATTGAATTTTTAAAATGAAGGGATTTTGTGAAATATTTTGTCAAAGCTAAATTTGTTGAAATTGAAATAACACCTAAATTTTAAGAATTTGAAATTCATTCTTTACTTTATACAATGTGAATGTCAAATTGATTCTTGGTTAAATTGCACCAGACGTCCTTTAAGTTATTTAATCATAACAAGTTGGCCCTTTAAGATTTTTCGTACCACTTAAGTCATTTAAGTTATTTAACTATAACAAGTTAGTCTTTTAAGTATGTTTTGTATCACTTATGTCATTTAAGTTATTTAATTGCAACATTAAGTACGAAATAACTTACATTTATAAGATCTGAAATCCCTAAAATTGTTAAGGTTAAATAACTTAAAGGACCTAATTGGTACAAAAAAATAAAAGACAAACTCTTTACAATTAATTAACTTAAAAACATAATTGGTTCAAAAAAAATTTAAAGGACCAACTCGTTACAATTAAATAACTTAAAGTACTTCTGGTGTAATTTAGCCTTGTTCTTATATGTTTAAAAAAATATATTGCATTTTGCAAATAGGCCCATATATTTTGAAAAATTTGCAAATTGGTCCCAAGAATAATTTTACAAAGTTTATAAATTGGCCCCTATTAATTAACAAAAGTGTGCAAATTGGTCCCTATAAATTTTTTAAATTTGAAAATTTGGTCCCTAAAAGAATGAATGATTTAGGGTTAATAGCGTTTTACCCCCTGTAATATAAGACACTTTTGGGTTTGCCCCCTATAAATTTTTTTTTTAGATTCAATCCTAGTAATTTTGTTTTTGTTTTAATATACCCTCCCCTTTAGGCCATCTAATTGTGCATTCTCGCTGATGTGGCACGCTGAGTCACCTTTTTCTGATGATGTGGCGCGCTGACTATATAATTAATTTTGTTTTTCATTTTTTATGGGTACATGTGTCATTTGTGACTTTTTTTTAAAAAAATAAAAATAAAATCAGGAAAAATTTAAAAAATTCTGGAAAAATTTAAAAATTCATATTTGTTTTGAAAGTAAGAAGTTTTATTTTATTAAAAATGAAAAATTCTAGAACTTTATTTATTTCATTTTTGATAGTAATTAGAATATATATTTCAAAAAAATTTAAAAAACGTTCAGATTTTTTTTTTCGAAATTAAAAAGTTCATTTTTTTATAATATTTTTATACAAAAAATAAAAATATTTGAAATTTTTTTGATAATTAAAAAAACAAATCATTAGATAATATTTTTTGAAAATAAAAAAAATTATATAATATTTTCCAGAATTGAAAATTTTGAAATTATTTTTCTTGAATTTTATTAAAATAAAAAATTGAAAATATTTTTTCGGAATTTAGATAATATTTTTTGAAAACTTAAAAAACAATAGTTAGTCTTTTTCCAGAATTTTTATTACAGAATTTCAAAAGAAAAAATTCATATTTTTTTCGAAAATTTTATTCCAAAATTTTTATAATTTTTTTTTAAATTAAAAAATTAGAAAAAAATCATGAAGAATAGTATAATATAACTTATATACCGGTGTCAACCAATATCAATATTCTTTGTATCATGTTATTCATCTAGATTAACACATGCTATTTTTTTTTAACTCATTTCACCATTCATTAAAAAAAAACATTACGAAATTATGAAGATTTTCTAAAAAAGTAAAATTCTGCAAATTAATTTTCAAAATAAAAAAAATTAGATAATATTATATTTTCGATTTTTATATAATTTTTTTGAAAATTTCGATATATACTAATTTTTTCCAGAATTGTTTTCATTATTATTCATTTTTCTGGAATTTTTTAATCTTTCCAAAAACTATTAATTTAAAAAAAACACAAATACCATGTGTACCCATAAAAAAATGAAAACAAAAATTGATTATACAGTTAGCGCGCCACATCATCAAAAAGGTGACTCAGCATACCACATCAGCAAAAATGCACAATCAAATGGTCTAGGTGGGGTATTTTGAAACAATTTTTTTTTACATGGACAGAATCGATTTTTTTTTTTACAGGGGGTAAACCCGAAAGTGCCCTATATTACATGGGAGTTGTAACACCCTATTTCCCAACGATAATTATTAAATAATAAGAATATATTTAATAGTGAGGATGTTACAAAACACGACATTATATCACAAAATAACAATAAAATGTTTTCTTTTAAAATAAATCCACTAGAGAAGAGGAAAATTATTCACTGATCACATTAATAGATTCATACTTGTCGTTCAATAATCATAAATAGGAAAATAACAAGGTTTCCAAGATTCAACTCAAACTGTAATTAAAAATTAAATTGTCATCCCCAACCCTAGTGTTACAATATCAGAGCTCGTAGCGACTACATGCTTATTCAACTATTAAATAAAAGAACTAAACGGAGGGCATCCGCTCATCTCCACCTTCTAATACGTCCCATAGCTACTCCTTGTCAACCTGAGTATCTGTACTCAAGGTACAGCCACCATACATATAACAACACAACAAAATAAGGGGTGAGAAATCCTGCCAAAACATAATAATAGGGAAAAACACACATATCAAATAAATATCAGAATAATATAAACTCCACCATATCTTCACTCTCAACAGTTATTATGCATAATCTCTTCTTTTCACAAATCACTACAGCACATCATTTTCACACTTACAACCACCAAGCACAAAACATCATCATATATATGCATATGGACTCTCCTATCGACCTATATGAATGTGGTACCACACCTACTCATCATTTTGCCTGAGTTATGTTACTGGACTTTCACCTACATAATTTGCCAGATGTATGTTACTGGACTTTCACCTGCATAATTTACCAGAGGTATATTACTGGACTTTCACTGCATAATTTGCCAGAGGTATTTACTGGACTTTTCTCATCATCAATGCATGACACCATGCTCTAGACTCTATATGAACGTAAAGAATTAAATTCGACAAGTATTACACGTATACACTTAATCACATAGCCCACATATTAATGCAAGTCCCCCACTAAAATCCACGACTCTAATGCAAGCACACAAAACATCATCACCACTCTCATCATCATCATAGATAGACATCATCAATATCATCATCACAACAACATAGACACCATCATTCTCATCATTATTCTAATATAACATCATCATTTCCCATCGTAGTAATTTATTTAACTATATATAATATTAATCGTCATCACTCTCTGTCACAGTTATATGACTCCTCATCATTACTCTTTATCATCCGTTTATATCTCCACCCTATCTTTTCATTAATCTACACCTTACGCGTGACTCATTCTACGTCAACATCCCTTTGTTTTATTTTATTATTCATCTCACAGACGTTCTCTATTCTCTCATCTATTCTAGGCCATCTATATACTTTATTATGATATCAAACTCTATTCCTCATTCTTAGTCTTAAGATATTACTTGTTAATTACCATTACATATAACGTCTCCTCTCTTTACAACTAGGTCCCACCTCACCATCGTCATTAACTCCTTCATCCTTATTCTTCTCAATAAAATGACTTTATGTCTTATTACATTGTTCTCGTGTTCGTAGTCGTCTATGCATATTCCATTCCCCTAATCTTAACTTCGTTCTAATTTAAAGTTATTATCACACCTTATCATTAATTTCGACTTCAACAACTTTCCTCACTAAGACTATATTATAATCCAAGGTTTCATTCTCTCGATACTAGTTATTATTATTATCGTCAACCATTATAACTATTAACTCTTATCCTCTTTCATATTCATCTTGCTCCTTTCCAATCGATCACCGTCTTATTCATCATTATCATCATTCCTATTATATTTCATTACTTAATATACAACTCTTTATCTTCCCTTACATTTCGTCTTAACGACCCGCTCATCATTTACAATCATCTAAATTAGACTTCTATATTCTCTATTCATTTTTACACCTTCTACGTTACTATCTAACATTCATCTTAAGTTCTTTAACTACCTTGGCTCTTTTACTCTTTCACTTAACGGTATTCCTAAACTCATTATTGGTTTAAGGAGATTATGTATAACCTCATCAGTTACTCGGAGGAGCACCTACTTCATATCCCATTTTATCATCGTCTTATACCCCTTTTTTACTAAATCGTGTGTTTTTTAGACTCACCACGTACCCACACTATTTGCTCTATTAAATTCTTGTCTTATAAACCTTACTTATCTGGATATCTTTTCTCACTGTTATTATCATTATCGACCTTACCCAATGTTTTAACTCCTACTCACAACATAACCCACTTCATCATTTACTCGTCACCATAAACAAGATATGTCATCGGTATTACTCGTCATTCACAAACATTATTTATTAGACCATTCATCATCACCATTCAACAATTATCATCTCAACATAAATCTTCATCATACTATAGTGACCTCTCATCATTAAACAACATCTTACATGGCAATATGTACACATCACATTCCTTTGTTATTCATTACTACATTTTGGAATCTACCCTCGTCATTCGTTCCCTCCATTACTACATCTTTCATTCTAATAGTATATTATCTTCGGTTCATATTTAAGCTTGTTATTATCCTGAGGTAATCACTTCTATTTATGCTTGAACGCACTCCCTCATCTATATATGTAAATTAGGGGTCCTTACATTTACTTTACACACTAATGGATTTCTTAAAATCACTATTACTTTTATAGATGTTGAAGAATCCACTAAAAGGATTATACTAAAATTTCGTTAACAACGCATCATGACTCAGGTGCGGTGTATAAATCATTACTCAAGTTCTAGAGGGACTAATGGATTACATCCAATGGGAAATGAAAGCTAACACCTTTATCTACATCTTTCACGAGGAGAGCGAAATCCAATTCGGTACATAGAAGGGTGGAAAGATTGGTTTCCCTTAACTTAGGCAGATCGCATGACCGTGCTGACCCCTGTGTAGTATTTCAATCATAAAACACGTTGTGGATGTCTTTTTGAGGTGATACCAAAGCCATTGCAACTATAACATCCATACCTACAACTTTCATGTTTACACCAAGACCCAGTTCGGAACATAAAATGGGTGAAAAACGCCCATAAGTGGGCGCTAGGCGGCAGGAAACAGGTACCTGAGGCGCCAGCTCTCGGGTTGTGGGCGCTAGGCACCCTTGTTGCAGCGCAGCTCTGCGATGTGCCCCAATTCTACATTTTTGAGCTACGGGAGTGCTTCTAAAAGTCCCTAAATGTCCACTTTAAGAGCCCTTATGATCCCAAACTGATATGATACATTACTTAGGGTTACCCTAACATCCAAACACTACTTTTTCACACAATTCATCTAATTGCATCACTCTTCACATGATTAAATTCTCAAATCAATTACCTAACTTTGGTTTGTGAATTTTAATCTTTCAACAACAACAATAACCCTCAATTCTCATATATCAACTTCATCTTTTAATTAGCTCATCATCAATCTCTGATCACAATCTCACATCATAACAACAACATCCAACTCTAACCTCTTTACATCCCCACGATAAAAACATAAACCCTATAGATGAATAGATTCTCCCTCTTACCTCAAATCTGTAGAAACCTTTGGTTTGCCTCGACGTTGCTGCACTAGGGTTCCGCTTCTCTCCCTCTGTTTTTCTTCTTCCTTTTCTCTAATCAGCAAAACTAATTTCTAATCCCTAATATTCCTATTTATATTTGGGCTCACTATTCGCTATAATTGTCTTCCTTTCATGCGCACTACTCTTTTACTTCTCCCCTCCCCCACTTATTATAATCTTGCTTTGTACACCCACGGCTCTTTATTTATTTTGTTAGGACACTCCTCCTCGTTCCTTTTAATTTTCTCATACCATCTCCCACTCCACGTCATTATTTCTATTTTCTCAACAATAAAATAATACTCAAGCACAAGCAGCATCAACAATAATATTAATCAAAACTCCACCTATTAAACATCATTGAATTAATTAAAAATAGAAAATTGGGGTGTTACACCTTTGAGAAGGTTGAGCGGTTTGAGTGTTAGGGTGACTAGTTTGAGTATTTTGCTGAGAAATTTGAACGTTTGTCTGATTGGTTTGAGTGGTTTCATTTGGTTGAGGGCTTTGATCAGATTCAGCAGGTTGAAGTTCAATCCTTTTAGACTTTCTTTACAAAAAATTATTACAATCAATCACACATAATAAACATAAAAAATTAAGATGTAAGGTAGGGGTGTCGTTTTGCCTTTATTTTTTATGCTTCGGGATCAATCACTTGACTTATACAACTCCTTGTATTGTGACCATGTTTGTTACACTTAGTGCACCTATATGTTGTAACGGTCCTTCCCTTGTTAGGATCCTCATCAGGTTCTCTTCTCCTTAGTTTTTTGGGCCTACCAGGACCCCTCTTGTAAGCTGGAGGTAACATCTCTTCAACATCAACTTCTGGCCACATGTCTTCACCATTGATTGGACTGACATTGTTATCATAACAATCTATATACTTTGGCTTTGAGTAGTAGTCATCAACAGAGTCCTCATGATTTTTGTTGTCTATATCCTAAGGCAGCCACTGCATGTCTACAAGGGATGCCAACAAGCTCCCATATATTGCATGTACAACTCTTCTTTGAAACATCAACAATGAAACTATGTTTGTTATGAATATGTACCACCTGCCATATCTCATTCTTAGACCAAATTGGAGTCCAATTGCCACTCATCTCAACCTCTTTATCTAACCTATATCTAGGTTTAGGCATTATCCTTTGACCCCACCTATCTACTTTCTGTCTTAAAGTAGCATTCTTATTCATAAGATAACTTTTTATCCACTCACACATTGTTAAAACATGTTTGTCTCTAGCCACCAATATAGTGTTATTAAAAGCTTCAGAAATGTTGTTCATAACAACATCACATTTAGGGTAAAAGGAAAAGGCATGCTTACACCATGATTTGGTTGGGATCTTCATCAGTCACTCCCAAGCAGGTTCCTTGATAGCTTTCGATTCTTTCATTTTGGCCTCCCATTCTTGGATGTATGTGGCCTTGGCAGCTCCCATCATGAGGTCCCTAATGAGTGTACCTCTTCCAAATTTCTTTTTTAAAATTGGCATGCAAATTCCTTAAGCAAAGCATATGCTCTACACTCTCAAACATATCCTCAAACACAGAATGAGACCATGCACATTACCATGCCAATAAGTTTATTTAGCTTATATAATAATCAGAGACATTAAAAAAAAAAATAATTAAAACTAATTTTTTTACCTTTTGCTGGTCAGAAATGAAAATCTATCTTTTGTCTTGTCCAATATCTTCCAACAACAATGTTAGAAACCACTTCCATGATTCTTTTGTCTCAATTTCACACACACCAAAAGCCAATGGAAAACACTGGTCATTTGGGTCCCTGCCAACAACAATTAAAAGAGTACCCCCATACTTAGTCTTAAGATGGCACCCATCAACTGCTATAAAGCACATACAAGTAGTTTTAAACCCTCTCTTGATTCCATCTAAGCAGAAATAAAAAGAAGAAAACCTACGTTGTAGTTGTGGACCTATCTTTTTCACGTTGGTTTTGTAGTTGTTACCACCATTCACCCTCCTCAACTCAGCTGAGTACCTCCATAATAGATTGTATTGTTTATCAGTATCTCCCTTAATCATCTCCTTCGCACTTATTTTGACCCTCCATGCTCTACTCATTGGTATAGCCACTGCATGTGTACTTCTCATATCAGTAACAATACTCTTGAGACTCAGATCCTTGTCAGATGTTGACATCTTAGCAAACACGGCCTTAGAAACCCACTTAGAATTTGCAGATCTATTTTCCATTGTCCTTGCACACGTGTGGTCACCATACCACCTTTTCATCCTAAAAGTATGTTTATCTCCAACTTGACTTACTAATGCTAAAAACCCACATTTACCATTGCACACTACCCTTACTCTTATTTTATCATTTTTAACAAACTTTATCTCATACCCATTCAGAACATTCCACTTAGTAATTGTCTCCTTAAATTCAGCTAGTGACTTAAACTCCAAACCCACTTTAAACTTGTATTTCTTGTGTAAGTCTGCCATCACAAATTTCTCATATCTGGGTCCTTGATCATCATCTGATACATCAGGGTCACTGCTACCTAGCTCTTCACTAACATAACCAACATCCAAATAATCAACAACATAGGATGAACCAGCTCCACCACCAACCACTTTCATCAATTTCATTTTTTCTTCCACTACATTACCAACTGGTGGAGGAGGCTCACCATCTTCAACTAAAAACCCATCATCCATACCCAGAGCTCTTTCCTCCTCACTATCATCAAATCTTATATACGTAGCTTCATCTTTACTACTTTCCATATTGTCATCAAAACCACCACCACTCATTTCTACATCATCACATACATCACCAGCTTCATTCATTGTGCCTTATTCAACTACATATCCTTTCTGACCTCCAACTCCCATTGTCATGTCCATTTCCATTGAAACTCTGCCCCACATGCGAACCTACCATCCCTATAACTGAATGCTCAACATATAATATGAAGTGATAATTTTCTACTTGATTGATTTGAGTGTTTGCATAATAGTTTACTAAAATTTAATGATAGTAGAACTATTTAAAATATTTTATCACTTTGTTAATTATATTTTGATAATTGAGCTTACTTTATATTTTGCAAATATCAAATTACTAAATTATTTACTATATAAATAGATAGTTTATTTTAATTATTATATATAGATTGTGGTGATGATGTGTGATACCTTATATATTTTCTATTAACCTAGTAGCCTATTATATTTGTTTTGAAAGGATAGTAGCCTATTATATGATGTATGCAATCTATTAGTTTTAGGAGAACAAAATTTCAGCACCACTTGGTATATATAGATATCATCAGTAGACCTAATTCTAGTTTTCTCTCTTTCCACTCATGTGCCGTCAACAATATTTGTTTCCACCTTCCCTCATATATTTGATGCAACTCTTAGAATTATAATCATATATTTGTCTTGTCATGGTCAAATAAATTGTTCATCAAGCCCACACATACATCAACCAAGAGACCCCTCCGTTAAACATAGAATTAGCATTCAATAGTTTTGTCTAATTTGGATTTTAGTTAACATGAGTCTATAACTTCATATTTGTAGACTAAGCACCATATCTTTGTCACGACAATTTAAAGATGACACTTCATTAACAAAATAGGTTACCCTTGTATTTTCAAGATTTCTGTCACCTAGTTGTAGTTTCAAGAAGCAAATACCATTCTTGATTCTTCGATCCCTCTAAGTGTAATCTTCAGAAAGCCCAATGTTTCGGTGAAAATGGCATCAAAATTGTTGGCGTTCTATTGTGTCGTTGCACTGCTTGATAGAAAGGAGGGGTGTACATGTCAAACCGTTCGAGTTGTTGGTTTTGTCGAGTTCGTCATGTTTATAAAAGCTTCAATTCAGGTATGGGGTGAGAGAGAAGAGTTTAAGATCATGAGTGTAAATTAACTGAGATGAACGGGAAAGCTATATTTCCCAAAGTTCATACCAGGCTCACCGCGACGGAGGTAGCCCTTTGAGGGAATAACTAATTAATGTGCAAATTTAGAAGAATTAGAAACATTATTAAGGTGTTGCCTGATTTAAATTATGTGAAAATGTGGTATTTGATGTCATTGATAAATTTGTGTGTGCTTATGCTTAATTTGCTGCAACTATTTAGATTGATGATTTATTTAATGATTGATATCGATGTGATGTTATGTATTTGAATGTAATTTTTGGTATGCCACATGTGTATGATGACTATTGGAATATGATTATGTGTGATCGAAAATATGATAAGTGTTGATGAATGAGATGTCGATTTGAGACGAATAAGCATTGATGTTATTTTTTAGATGACAAGTAGTGATGGTTCCAGCTTATGTTGTAGATGACGCTCTTAAGGAGTATCTTAGGCCAACAAGAGGATAGATTAGATGTAAGGGGAAAAAGCTTTCCACTTTAGGGTATCTTAATCTATGATGGGAGGGTTGTCTTAAATTTTAATATGTTGTTGTTATGATGTGAATTTTTATGAGAGAATGATGATGAATGAATTGAAAGATGAAATTGAAAGATGAGAATTAAGGAAAACCAGTTTAGGTTTTTGAATTGAATTTTAGTTTTAAAAAGAGTGGATAATCCGGTAGGTTGACGAAGAATTAGTGATTGAATGATAGGATAATCATGGATCAAAGATTAGGGTCGAGTCTGGCGAGTTTAGTGTCGAAAACGGAGTTAGGAAAGGTTCCTTAAGGTTAAATCGCAAATGCAAAATCACCGAAAATATGGTATTTCTGTGACCAAAAATAAATACTTGGACTTTTCTATTCAGAATTAGGATTCACTGTCTTCATGAAATTTGTATATATGAGTGTTAGCTTTAATTTGGCATTGGTATGACCTCATTCCAAAATCTAGAATTCAAGATATGATCAAAATACGAAACATAGGTCAGCAGGGTCGTGCTCTTTTCCGAGGCTTAGGAAAACCAATTTTCGACTATTTTATATTATGAACTAGGTTTCTATGTAAACATAAAAATTGTAGATATAGATGTCAGTTTTCATGTGGCTTTGGAGAGACTCCAATATAACGTCAAAAACTTGAGTTATGATCAAAATACTACACAGAGGTCAGCAAGGTCGTACATTCTGTCTAGGTCTAGGAAAACCAACTTTTTAACTCCACTCTGTATCGAATTGGATTAAGGTTCCTTCATTAAAGTTGTAGATATGGGTATTAAATTTCTTTTAGATTTGGTTTGACCTCATTCAGACATATTGATCACGTTCATTTTATAATAATGATGAGGGTGATGTTACTAATTATATTGATGATGATCAAATGCATGTCTATTTTATATTGATGATGATAATGATGATGTCTAATTTATATTGACGATGAGAATGATGACGTATAATTATGATGATGATTTGAATGATGATGTCTAATATACATTGATGATGAGAATGACGATGTTTACTTATGATGACGATGTGAATGACGATGATGTGTTTTATCTTGATGTTGTGCATAATAGGAAGAGTCTGCATTTATGATTCTGATTTGTCGATGATGTTATGATCTTTTAATGCTTGAAGAGTCTGTCTCATGCATGCATATAGAGTTGTGTCTAGGAATCATGATGACGAAATGACGATGAAAGTCCAGTAACATATCTCTCGCAAATTATGACGATGAAAGTCCATTAACATACCTCTGGTAAATTATGACGATAGGCGTGGTACCACATTCATATAGGTCTTAGGACTGAGTCCATATGCATAAAATTTGACGATGATTTGTATTTGGTGAATAAGTGTAATTGAATGATATGATGAAGATGATTATCTGTTGATGTTCTTATGAAGATGGTTATTAGTGACTATATGTGTTGTGACTGTTGGAACAAAGGGTGTTTCGCAAAATCACCTCTTAAGTTTTGATGATAACAAGGTATTAAAAATTGTCAATTGGATATGCTAAACATTTGTTCAAAGTGTACAGGATCTTAATCAAAGTATCATTCATAGAGATTCTGATTGAACAAGTTAAAGAGCAAAGGAATTTATTGAAGCTTAAAAGCATCTGAAGAAAATGCGTCTGAAGAATATGCTCCTGAAGAAAAGTGCTCCTAAAGACACGTCATCAGAAGCAAGGTCATCAGAAGCATATCATCAGAAGCTACTTCACCAGAAGCATAAGAGCGTTGACATAGTACAGTGTACGAATTGTACAACCACTAACTCTGCGCATGCCTCTGCAACCACCATCTCTGCATCTTGTCTCTACATCAAGACAAGAATAACAGTAATGTTCGCAGAACTTGTTTCTTCACAAGTGGAATGGATTTGAAATTAGTTCTTCATTGGACAACCATCAAATTAGGCAAAAGATCAATGGTGAAGAATCAAAGCTTCAGACAAAACAGGTTGATGTACCGGCTAGTTCTCAGCGTCTCTCAAATCCTCTATAAATAGGGATGAAGACTTGAAGAATAAGTAGAACAACACATATACAAGAAACGCATATCTAAGCCAAAACGCTGCAAGTTTAAATACATCAACAACTTAAAGAATTCTTACAAAAGTTCATATCTTAGAATTCTTAAGTGTCTAGAAAAACAGAGTCTGTTCTGTTTGTTTCGTTTTGTGAATACCTCTGATTGTATATCAAGTATTCAAAACCCTTTTTCAATTCTTTGTAATTGTTAAGAGAAGTCTCTTTTTTTGTGATTGAGCATAGAAGTCTCTTTCTTTTGTGATTGAGCATAGAAGTCTCTCTCTTTTGTGATTGAGCATAGAAGTCTCTTTCTTTTGTGATTGAGCATAGAAGTCTCTTGGAGTTGTCCTTGAGCATTGAGAAGTCTCTTACTGTGTGTTTGAGCAACTTGTAATTTGATATTACATTTGAGTGGAACTCTCCTTGGAAGTGCAAGGGGGACAAGACTACTTCCGGTTTGTGGAAGGAACCGGTATAATTGCTTGTGTTCTTTCTTTCTCTGTTCTCTTACTCTCTATCCGCTGCACTAAGACTTTGAACTCAAGTCAGACTCTGAATCTGGGAACAGTTTTTCAGAACGTCAGAAAGAAAAGTTTTTAAAAACACAATTCAACCCCCTCTTCTTGTGGTTTTTCTCACCTTCAGTTGGTATCAGAGCTTAGGCTCTGTAATTAGCACTTAACCGTGTTACAGTGAACGATCTGAGAAAAACATGTCTAGGGAAGATGCTTCTGGTTCTGGCACTAGCTCTGGTTCTGGTTCTGGTGGTTGAGCTGCTATACCATATGATTACAGTAGCAACACCAACAAAAATGAAAGATCTGTTAATCACAACAAACCTCCCATGTTTAATGGTGATCCAGAAATGTTCTCTTGGTGGAAGACCAAGATGTATAGTCACATCATGGGAATGGATGATGAGTTGTGGGAT
>Ga0228710_1002961_pt1 | contig 26999 bp, 29 predicted proteins | sample MedpolnodulmetaG_FD_177995 | JGI IMG/M metagenome (GOLD analysis project Ga0228710, IMG submission 177995) | Root nodule microbial communities from Medicago polymorpha collected in Santa Monica, California, United States - pink nodules | ecosystem: Host-associated > Plants > Roots > Nodule... | reverse complement strand
GGGGACCAAATATGAAAGGTATAATGCTTTTAAATTAATTTCGGCCGTTGGTGTGCAGATAATATTGGTGATTTGCATTACACATATGTACAAGTTAAGTATGGGTGGAGGCTTTAATTCCAAACATTTCTTATTCTTTTATTTGCCACTCTTTCAATGCAAATTATTTATAGTGAACACAATTGCACCTAAAGTTTGATTCAATACGTATCTATCATTTAATTCTTAAATGTCATGTCATATTGCTTGTATAAAAAATGTCATGTCATATTATTGTATTACTTTTATTTATTTAAAAATAATAACATTATATTTTGGATGAGTTTTCTCTCGAAGTACGATACACAACTAAACTTCAAAATACATAAGAAACTCCATTATTTCTTCTTTAAAAAAATGGATTTTGTCTGCTTAACTAATTTTTGATGATTCACAATATGTCAGCTTTCATCTATTAATATGAAGTCTAGATACTCTAAAATTAGAGAAATGTTATATTAAATATGTAACCAGTTGTAGACTTACATGTGCCAAGTAAATACGCATCTTAGAACTATCCTGATTATCTATTTATTTTTCAAAATATATTTTACAAAATAAGTATCAAATACTTAAAGCATACGTGTGAATACATATTCTAGAAAAGATGGACGGTTATTCTAGAAAAGATGGATGTTATAAAAAAAAATGAGACAAAGTTGTGAAATATTAGTGAAGATGTAGATGCATATCAATATGATGTTGATTCCATCTTTGAGTATATATTTTTTTGGTTTGTTTGTTTTGGTTGTCTCTTGGTTGGGTGTTTACCTTGTTGTGAAGTTTTAGAGTATGTTTGGATGAAGTAATTTAAAATTTTAAACTTTAGACAATTCAAATGATTCAATCAATGTTATTTCATTTTTAAACGCTGATTAGATAGAGTAGTAAAAAAAATCATTGTTAGTATTTTTGGCCTATTTTATAATTTTAAAAGTTTTAGGTCTTATTTAAAATTTGAAAATCGGGACGAATTTGTATTTGTTGCATAAGGCTTGAATTCTCATCTTATCTCATTTCATCTCATTAAAATAAATTTGGTGCAACATTCCATCGGGCACACGAAGCATAGAGCTAGGCAACCTTGTTCGATGGTGTTTTGGCCATTTTTGGCTCTTTGTCTAGCGCGTGTACTGGGGAGCTAGGTGTTCATTTCATTGGATATGGGATGTTAAGCGCCTAGGGCGGGGGGGTTAGGTGCTCGTCTCTATTCTAGCCCTTTATTTAAGCCTTTTTCCATTAGTTTGTTGTGGTCAAAATTACTCATTTCGTCCTTTAACTTAATTTCAGGTAACAATTTCGTCTTTTATCTTTTTATTTTCCCGATTTCATCCTTTATATTATAATTAAGCAACAATTTTGTCCTTTATCTTTTTCTTTTCCCGATTTAATCTTTTATGTTATAAAATGTCAACATTGTTATCTTTTTTATGGGATTTTTCAATGAAATTTGAGTTGTTATGTTTGTATGATGAAGATTTGAGTTTTTTTATGAGTTTGATGATTTTTTTATAAATAACATGAAGGACTAACATAAAGGATTAAACTGGGAAAAAAAGAAAGATACAAGACATAAATGTTACCGAAATTAAGTTAAGGGACAAATTGTATAATTTTGTCTTTGTTGTATAATCTTGCAAAACCAAATGATTAGAAAATCTAGAGGCAAAGAGTTGAGTGACTTAGGGAGAGATTCTTGGGTTAGGAAATACTACATTCTAAACACCTTGAAGAGTGAAAATTATCAAGTTTTTGTTCACATGAAGCAATTGATAAATGTTTAGAAATTAAGAGAACACTAAAGTTAATTTGTTGTAACTTTTTTGTTTTTTTGTTATTAGAAACTTCATTTTGAGGTGGAATATATCCATAAAGAATGGATGGACTCGTATTTGGGGGAAATATTGTTAGTATATCAAGTGAGAGTAATAAGTTTCACATTGGATAAAAAAGTGAATGTTAAATACTTATAAGTGAGAGATCCATAAATATATGTTTTAAGGTTTTGAATTAAAATATTGTGTCCTTCTTATTTGTATGATTGTTCAAAGATGATCCCCGTAAACCTCATTTTCCAATGGTTTTTACATATAAAATCTTATTTGTATGATCGTTTAAGGATGATCTCTGTAAACCTCACTTCCCAATAGTTTTTACGTATAGAAATATTCTTCTTTAGATGTTTTCTCGTGAAGTAATCACAATACACATACTTGTATCAAATACTCAAGGAAAGAACAAAAAGAAAATTAAACAAGGATAATGACGCAGAGAGTGAGGTGGCATAAAAAAATCGTTTATGTGCATTGTTAACTGCCACCTCAGATAATGTTGATTTCCAATATATCCAAAAGGAAAATTATATTTGTACAACCATTTTGCAACAATTTTTTTAATAAAAAAATTTCTTCATATTCACATTATATTTTTATTCTCTTTTTTTTTTTATTTTTTTTTTTTTTTTTTTGTCTTTCTATTATATTTTACCAATAGAAATAGAAAAAAAATGAAATTGTCGTGAAAGCTGTCACCAATAGTTGTTCATATAGTAATTCCTTTTCAAGATTTTGCTTATTTTGTTTTTTTGTTTGCAATAAACTTTATTTTACTCATGGTTGCGATAAAGTTATTCGGATAACATATATTTTATTAGACTGGCCAATTAATTACCAGCTTCCAAAATGGTCACTTTTTTTTTTCCACTTTTACTTGCAAACTATAGCCCCGCTTAGGTATATGAACTTATTCTCCATTGATTAGGATTGAGTTAAAAAAACAAAAGAAAGCACGAATATGATCATAAGAAGGTGCAGAATTTTCCTTTTGATACTTGAGTTTATCTTAACTTTGATTAGAATTGATTTAATATGGGAATATGTATTGATTTTATGATTAAAGTATTGAACATAAAGAATATGTTGGATCAATTCTCGCATAAGACTATTTAAAAGAATTTTTGTCATATTCCTTTGTTACAAACAACAAAATTAAAAAGGAGAAAAGAACAATGTCTTCTGATTAAAGTGTCAAAAACGATACGTAGATTCTGTGGCCTTTATACGGGGTGATGAATGTAGCGGGTTAGCAAAAAGTTAGGCATACCCATCTCTCCACTGTTTTTATTACGCTAATGTTTGAAAATTATTAACTGTGTTTTTTTAAGAAATTTTGATTTGGGTTAAAACTAAAAATGCAAATGTATATTATTTTCAAATTATAACAAATCAAATTAATCATGATTATTTATTTCAATAACACAAACAATATAAAAATATATATAATCTAAATTCTTTTTTAATGACACCAACAACGATATTTATTATAGAAAAAAAATGTTTAAGGGAATAATTGTGATAATGAAAAAGTAAGTATAAATATACTCATCTAGTTTATTTACACTTTTTAAATGATATATAAAAAAAACATATATATATATATATATTCATATTGTGTTTGTTACATTTTTTAATATTTAATATATATGTTATTTGTATTCAAAATTGAAGGTATTTTTTGAAAGAGAAAAGGCTGGTATAAAATCTGAAAGAAGTTTTATTTTATGTATAGTAATAGTATAGATAATGAGTGTTCCATAATTGAGCTACAAGAGAACATTTAATGTTGAAAAAAAATATTTTTAAAACTTTTATGATAGTGAATACACAGTTTTAAAGATAATATTTCTACCTGTCCTAAGCAAAAAAATTATATTTGACTTCTTAATGTGTATGTTTGTCTTATTGTCATGTAAAGTTCGTTTAAATGAGCTAACTGAAAACTACAGCATCCACAATGGGGACACTTATTTTTGGGTTCTTAAATGGATCTCACGTGTACACATCACTCATTTATAATTTTTTAATAGTAGTACCTAATAAGCACTCAATCACTCCAACACAGATCTCACACAAAGTTCTTAAATGAGACTCACAAATCAACTATCAATAACTTTATATCATTATATTTCAATTTTTTAATATTAAAAGAGTGCGGGTCCTACTTAAAAGTGAGGGTCTTAAGTAAGACCCTGAAAAAGATTCTTTCCATTGGAGGTACCTAATAGATATCGGGTTTTAAATAGTTAAGACTCTTTCAATGGAGATGATCTAAATAATATTGTTGTCTTTACCAAAAATGTCAAAATCATTGTCTAAAGTTAGAAAAAAATCGTATTTTCTTTTTACAAACGGTTTTAGAGTATCAATTTTAATATTATCCATAGAGAACATTTATTTGTCTTAGACAATAACTTTTGTAACAAATATAGACAAATTTTTCAAATTAGTGAGCAATATATGTTCTAGTATGACTAATTAGTGAAATATTGTAATAGAAATATTACAATATGACTTAAAAAATAGATTGACTTCATAGTGAGATTTAATTTGATGCATATATAAAAAATATTATAATGTCAATGCAAGTTACTCTCTTATTTGAAACATTGTATGATTGAAGAAAATACTGGACAGGCATGCCATCATCCATGTCACATATACCATAAATGGGGTCTAATTATAATCAACAAGAAGCTAGAGGACCTTCATCTACAAAACCATCCTTATAATCAGTAAGGAGGATATTCATCATTTTAGATGATAAGTTTGATAATATGACACAGAGACTTAGAAAAAGGTATATATTCTTACCGTTTAAGGAGAGCCACTAACAACCCAAGTATCGGCAGAAATATTTTTGTATGAATCTAACAAACGTGCCTTGAAATCAAGAAATATTTATCAAGGTCAAAGTTAAAGACAGATCTCTTACACAAAGTCAATAGCCACTTCTCAAAATATCATGGATGAACTAAAAACATGAGATCAGAACTGATATATAATGGCAAAGTATCTCAGAAGTTAAAACATTAACTTATATTGCTTTTTGGTTGGATAAGCATTAACCAATATGGGTGTACAAAATCTGACCTTGTCTCTAATACGCATAGTTCTTCTCTTCTCTCTCTTCTCTTCTCTCTCTTCTCTCCTTCTCAAACCCTAGCCGTCACTCTTTCTTCTTCTTCTTCTTCTTCTTCTTCTTCTTGTTAGAGGGGTGATTTATGGTCAATTTTGACCAAAAAATCATCCATCCGAGTTGTTTTTCCTTATATCTTAATTGAATAAGTGATTTTACATATTTTCTATTTTCTTTCGTTTGCTTTTGTGATTTCGTCGTCTCTGAACGACTCTGTTTGTTTTGATTTCCCGTCTTTGTGCGGTGTGTTTTTGATTTCCCGTCTTAGTGTGGTGTTTATTTGAGTCAAGTTGAAAGATTAACTTTGAGCAAGGGCAGATCCAATCAATGACAATGACTTTGGTATCGTCAACGTTGCAGATCCGGAGACATGAATATTTCAAAGACTTTAATATAGTCATATTAGTCATATTTGTAGGCATAAATACTTTACCGTTTTATGCTATTAACATGGATGATGTGAGTTTGTTCACAAATTCATTTTTTTTGTTTTTAGCGAATTTGAATTTGTATTGTATCGATGTACTCCATCAATTTGAATGAATAAATATCGTTTATTTTTGTCAAAAAAAAAACAACACAGACTTAGAAGCGTTGTTTTAAAAACATGAACCGTGGTCGAATCAGGAGACTAACTAACTAAATTCTAGCATCAATAAATATTGCACAAAGTAAACAAACAATGTCCTTCGGAAGACACGTAAAGAAAAAAATATGTTACATCATAACATACATACAACACAGAAGTAAATATTTGGTTTGGAGTTTTATGAACATCAACCTATCAAATTTCAACCTTGAAACTCTTGTAAATTACACAGCCCAGCTTATATTCTTGTTGAGTTATGACAACCATTAAAACATGCAATGAGTTCTATCTGCGCGCTCACCTTAATTCGGAAAAAAGAAAGTGCTGGTTGAAAAATCGTAGGTTGCGATTTTGAAAAACAATAGAGATGCAACCAAGTACTCCACAACACAATCATCATCTGAAACAATCATTTGATGAACCCAAAACGTTACATTACACACTATTTGATGAAAGTGTTGCAAATTGAAAGTTCTGAAGCATGTAGTGTTATAATTTCTTCTAATATTTTGTGGGCTACAATCAATTGCTGGTTTTGGTTTTAATAAAAACGCATTGATGTTGTGATCAATTTGATGATGTTTAGACTCTAATAAAAGTGATCAATAACTATTGGGCTTTTGGGCACTTAATCTAATTTGTGTAGAAACATAGTGTATACCCAAACACTAGGCTCATGATGGGTGATGCCTAGGGTTGCACGATTATAAATAGAAAGGTTAAGTCCCCTTTACCATCACTTTGATAATACGCTCATTAGTGGTTTGCCCCATCGACAACCTTAAGAACCGGAGCACGTGAAAGGCAATGGAAGACTTGGTCATGGCATCGCTACCAACAAGTAAGTGTGTTCTCACATGTAGTACCATTTATTTTCATTGCTATGTCATATAATACACATATAGATAGATCACAAACCGAAAAGGTAACAGGTCTAAAATGTCAAGAAACATATATGAGATCCTAAAATAAAATGTTAATAGAAAGAAAATAAAAAAATTAAAACTCAAATGCATCATCATGAGATATCATATCCCCAATCAGAAGTCCACCAAGAGTGCTCCCACTCCTATTCCAACATTACTCTTCTTTTCGGATTTCTCATTCGAAAATGCATGTGGAGCCGGGTACCCGTAACCGTTTTGTTGAGGATAACTGTAACTGTTTTGTGACGGGTAACCATAAGCGTTTTGTGGCGGGTAACTGTATTCGATTTGTTGTGGGTAACCGTAACCCATCTGAGGCTGTTGATACTGTGGAGGCGGAGGGTACACATATCCGGTTGGATATTGCGGTTGAGGAGAATGCGGCTGAGGAGAAAGATATGCGACGGTGTAAGGCGCGGAAATGGACCCCACCGCTGGAGAAGGATAACCCGTAGCATGTTCCTTCATTGGAGGATTAAATTTGTAGGAAAAATTGAAGGAACCTTTTGGTTTCCCGGACGGTTTTCTAACCTGATAACTAACATGTTGGAATAATTTTCTGTCGCCGGTATGGTCATGAACAAGCTCCCTGAGTGGAATTTTGACGCTACCGATGTTTTTATCGACAAGGTTGCGCAAACAACGAAGAGTGATTTTGAGCGTCAAACGATTCTGGTGAGCGAGCAATTCGTTGAACGTGAATTTTACGGAAAAATTCCACGTGGGGTTGGTGCCACCTTCTCTATCAAGGGGTGTTTTAGTCTTTTGCTTGTGAAGAGGATCGCCGGAGATTGAAACAACGGCGTAAACATCCATTTTGTAGAAGAGGTTAACGTTGTTGAGATCTTTTGCTGATGAGATGTTGAGTTCTAAGGTTTTGTATTCCATTATGGTGTTACGTACGTTGTTAATTATTACTATAGAATTTAATTGATAATTGGTACAGTTTAGTGATATAAATAAGAATTGATTTGCGTGTTTTTGTTATTGTATGGTTGTTTGAGGAAGCAATATGAGTTTATAGAAAAAACAGTTGAACTGATGATAATAGGTGGAGAAATAATCAACAAAGGAAGTTTCTCGCTGTTGATATTAGCGTGTTTCTGTTTTTTCTTTGTTGTCAGCTTGTTACTTTAAATTTCTAGAATTAGTTTGAAGATGTTTTAATGATTTTGAAATATCTATCATAAAAGAAAAATAATTCAAATATATTATATAGCTTTCATCTCAAAAAAAAGTTCTTTGAACACATAGACACAAATGATAAAAAAAAATTAAAAAAATGATATTAAATGGTGTGATTAAATTTTTTTTTCTTTTGGTCTATTTCATATGTGAGTGTGTAGGGATGAGAATAGGTCAGGCCGGCCTACAGGGGCCTACGGCCTAGTCTACGATAAGCCAGACGAGGTCAGACTTTTTTCTTAAATAGAGGAGAGCTAGACTTTTTTTTAAGCCTATTTAACTTAAAAGTTCAAGTCACAGACCTCTCAAAAAGTCTCTTGAGCCTATTAAGCCGGCCTATTTAAGCAATATGAATAATATTATTTATTATTATATTATATTTTGTACTTTAAATTAAAATATAAATATGTAAACTTTTTCAATAATTTAAGCTTTATTAGTATACATTAATTTTTGGCATATATAAATGTATTATTATAAACTAGAATAGAAATATGATACAATATATAGTTGAATTCCCTAAAACCTCGTGTCGATTATCAAAAGAGAGTTTAATCTAATTGAACTAAGTTCGCTAGTCCATTTAAACTTAGATCACATTGCTTATTTAAAGATGTTCATAAGATATAGTCCATTTAAAGATGTTCGCTAGCTGACCGTATCAGACTTTCAGAAGGTCAGGCTCAAACCTAAAAAGTAAGTCTATGACAAGCTGCAGGCCAGACTTAGGCTTTAAAAAATATATGGCAGACCAGACTTAGGTCTTACAAAGTCTAACTCGGCTTAACCTATTCTCATCTCTATCACTATCATTTATCAGTGTGTGTCAAAATATTTTTGATTTGAAGACTTGTCCAACTAAGTATTTCTTCTTCTTTTTTTGGTTAAGTTTTACTTGGTTCCGTAGCCGGGAGCCCAACTAAGTATTTCTAATAAAAACTTAAATAATTTGGAATCTTAAATCATCCATCCCCAAATATTTGAAAGAAGAACAAAAAAAACGAGACTTTGAAATTTATGATAAAAATGATATAAGTTTTTTTTGTCAAAATCCAATTTTTTAATTCAAAATAAAATGCTCCCAGTTCATAATTTTATTTTTAAAAGCTAAAATTACAAATATGTCAAACTTCCCTTTTTTTAAAGATAAAATATGTCAACCTTGAACAACCGATTTAAAGCAGCATTAAATTACTGAAACTAAAAATAAAATGAAGTTGGTGCGCGCCTCCCCGTCAAGCAGGTAATTGCTCCGAAAACCGTTGGAATTGACCATCGCACTCGCGTACACAAGTGGTGAATGGGACAGGTCCACGGGCACACTACAGATGAACCAATCTCATTCTTCTTGCGGACCAATTCTCTCAAGGATATATTCTCATTTCTAAAGTAAAAGATCCAAGAATTTCATTGTTTTCATTTCTTTTTATTTTATTTTTGACAAGTTCATTTTTAACTTTTACTTATGAGTGAAAGATCCACTAATAATATATTTTAAAGGATGAGACTATATTGTTGATGTTATTAAAAAAATTAGGCTAAATTGTATATTTTGTCTCTTATGTTTATTTTAGGTTCAAGTTTGTCTCTTATGTTTTAAAAAATTCAATTTGATCCCTTATGTTTTAATAGTTTTAAGTTGATTCAAAATGTTACTCATTAGAATAAGTTAGTATATTTTGTCATTTGACCGTTTAAAGATTTAGGTTGACAATATGGTGATGAAATTTAACTTATTTAGAAAATCACTTTTAAAACATTTTTTTAAAGTGTTTTGTTTTATTAAACTCGATATCATGTCGCGGAATGGACTAACTTATTCTAACGTGAGTAACTTGGACAAATTTTAAACTTTTAGAACGTAAGAGACCAACTTAAAACCTAAAATAAACATAACGGATCAAACATGCAATTAAGCCAAAAAAAACTAATGATCTTTATTATATTTTCCCTCAAAAAAATAATTTTTATTATATTTGTTACATTATTTAGAAAATATGTACAAATAGTTTGTTACTATTTAAAGGTCATAGAGATCTATGCTTATAATTTTAATAAAAATAAAAATAACCAGGAATACTTGATTTTTTGGCATGATTTTTCATTATTTTATTTATACCTTTTAAAAAATTGTTGTAGAAATGGTATATTGTTGGTGTTATTGAAAAAAATAAGAATTTTTATTATATTTGTTATATTATTGGTAAATGATATACAATGGAATTAAATAAGAAAAGGAAAAAACATGAGAGCTCAAGAGAGAGAGGCGGTCGACCTAGGGCATACCTAGGGCCACCGCGTCAGAGTTTTTCTCCAGCTGAGAGATACACTGGGGGGATCGAGGTCCAACCAGGGTGGCAGAAATAGGGGGATAGGGGAGATTGGTCTGTGGTGCGGTCTAGGAAGAGGAAAGCGATGGAACATAATCACTGAGGACAGGACAGGTTTCAAGAGTCAGATTGGCACGGAGGAGCGGCTAGGGTGTAGGGACAGAATCGGCAACAGGGTTCAAGTAGGGGTTACAACACTAAAGCAAGGTATTGACATCAACAAGAGGGTTTTCAGGACAGTAGGGTTTCCAAGAATTTTGGAGGAAGTGTTTCATCGGCAAAATGGCACGGCTCCAGGGTGTTTTTGTGTGTTGGGGAGGAAGGGGACAAGCTGACGTTTTATGTTACCAACTTTCCGGATCATATTCCATTATTTCGTGTGAGACAAGCTTTCGAGGTATGTGGCATTCTGACTGATGTTTATATAGCTCGACATGGGAATGCTCGTGGACAAGAATTTGATTTCGTTCGATATGTTAATGTTAAAAGTAAGGAGAAGTTAGCACATGCATTGTATAACGTTTGGATTGATCAAAATTGTGTTTGGGCACGTGAAGCTAAATTTTACAGGTTTGCTCATAATGATATTGCACCTAGGGTTTCTAATAGTGTGGTAAAGAATAATGAGATTAAGGTGCAGCCTTTGTTGGTTTCTAGAGATGAGGGAGTAAAAAATGTGAGGCGGGGTAATCTGGTGTTGGGGGAGAATGGTGAGGGAGTATTTGTGAGGCAGGGGAAACAAACAGAGGTGAGGGAGCAAGGTGTTGGCGGTGTCACTGTTAAGGTGGGGGAGATTGCGGTTTGTGTAGGGGGTGACAGAGGAAAGAAGAAGGGTCGACCGGGGGAGGGTGAGAGTGCTACAGCCGGTGGTTCAGTGGTGGGAGGGAAGGCTGGTGGGGGTTGCGGTTTTCCGGTTCGGGTGCAGGGATGAAAGACTGTTGGACAGCTGGTGGTGGGAACACAACAAGATAATTCAAACCTTTAGTTCATATCGGAGTTTAAGTCACAGAAGGAGGACCTGATGTGGGCTAACTCTGGAATGGTAACGACAGTGTCAATTGGGGATTCGGCGTTAACAACGAATTGAGGATGCTGGTTTTATTCATGTCATTGCCACTCTAATGGGGCGATAGAGTTTTCCTCCATTGTAATGAAGGAAGGGATATTTGGCAAGTTTTTAATGATGCATTGCATTTCTTTGGCATGTTGTTCTCCAATATACATAAATGGTCGGCACCAGACGCTAGGTATGAACGTAGAGCTTGGTTGCGAGCTTACGGAGTTCCCATTCATACTTGGAATGATGATTTCTTTAGATTATGTGTGATGGGAGTTGGATGGTTTATACGTTCTGACGAATGTACAATGGACAAAGCACGACTAGATTATGCAATAATTTTAGTTACGATGCATCAAATTGAAATTGTGAATAAGACGACTGATTTCTTCATCGATGGTTGCAAGTATGGCATTAAGTTGGTTGAGGAATGAGGGTGTTGTTTAAGGGAGGATGCGTATAAGACGGAGGAGGTGACAGATTCTAGACCGGAAACTTTATCTTAACACATGATGGTGACGGTTTAGAGGAGGTGAAAGGCGAGTGGGAATTGGATGCACTAGTGAATGACTTGCAAAAAGAATGGTGCCAACATGAGGGAAAGAAGGTAACGGTAAATACTCCAGCTGAATCTCCATCAAAGCATATCATTATTACGGAAGAAAATACGAACGTTTTGAAGTAGCATCATCAACCAATTTTAGAACCAGTAGCGCCACACCTTGAGAATGAGGCTACTGTTCCAGCTCGGCAAAAACAAAAGTGTCAGGCAGCTGGTCCTTACAACACTAATGAAATAGTGCCTTGGAGTCTCGATTGGTTGTCTCAGTTGTCGGCAAGAGACGTTGGTAATGTTCCTTCACTTCAACTTGATGCTAACGACGTTGTTGTTCCTTTTGTGGCAACCGAGCCTGTTGTACAAGCTTTACCGAAAGTTGTAAAAAATAAGAAAAAATGTGCAATTGTCAAGAAATCTGTTGGTTTTATGAAAAAGGTAGCTCGAATGTCGGAACATGATTGGAAACAAATTCTACATGTTTTGAAAAAGCAAGAAAGGTGTAAAAAGGCATGTAAAGGGAAACATCACTCTAAAGAAGCAGGTACCTCAACTTTCGAGTCTTCAAAAAATTCAAATTCGTCTGTCAATAACGATTGGGAAAATTGGGTTATACTTCATGGAAAGTCTCAGATGGTGGTGGATGACGTTAAGGCTATTGGCAAGACAGTAGGGCTGAAATTTAATTCTGACACTGTTAATAGTTTTAATATGTTAACTAAGGAGGGGAGAAAGGAATGGCGGGCAGCCGGTGGGAGTGAGTTGGTGTGTGGGAGTATGGGGGACGGTGGGGGAGATGTGGGAGGGTGTTGAGTTGGTTGTGGTTGGCGGAGGTGGGGATGGAGAATGGTTTCGATGTTAGTGTTGTCTTACAATGCGAGGGAGTTATGAGGTGGTGAGAAGAGAGTGGAGGTTCGATATTTAGTTAGAGACAAACATCCATATGTGTTATGTATTCAAGAATCTAAGATGTCAACGGTTGATGATGTGTTGATTAAATCCATTTGGGGAGATGCTCCTTCCGCCTATTCTTACCAACCGTTAGTGGGTGCTTCTGGTGGATTGATCACGATATGGGATAGTTCTCGGGTTGCCGTGTGGTCTTGTATGAGTTTGCCCCATGTTTTAGTAATTAAAGGTACGGTTATACAAAAGACGGAGAATTTTGTTATTATTAATGTGTATGTACCCCGTGAGGCAATGGCTAAAACAACGTTGTGAGAGAGTTTGGTTCCGCTTATTATTAATGACCAAGATGTCTGTTTATGTGTGTGTGTGTGTGTGTGTTGGGGGGGGGGGATTTCGATTCCGTCCGAAGCAGTGATGAGAAAAAAGGGAGGGGATCGACATTCAGACAAGTGGAAGCGGACCATTTTAATAAATTTATTGAAGATTGTTCTTTGATTGATTTGCCCATATGTGGTCGTCTGTTTACTTGGTACCGTGGGGATGGAGTGTCGATGAGTAGGTTGGACCGTTTTTTATTATCAGATAGGTTGTGTGGTGTATGGCCTAATTGTATACAGGTTGCATGTCAGCGGGGCCTCTCTGATCATGTACCTTTGCTGTTATATGTTGATGAAGCAAATTGGGGACCACGTCCGCTCCGAATGCTTAAATGTTGGGCAGATTTTACCGGTTACGAAGACTTTGTTCGGGAACAATGGGTGTCCATCAATGTTACTGGATGGGGAGGTTTTGTCCTTAGACATAAATTGAAAATGATGAAGTCTAGGCTAAAGGAGTGGCATTATCAACATTCACAAAATTTAGATGGAAAAATTATGGAGTTCAAAAATCGAATTGATGTTTTAGATGAAAAAGGGGAAACAGAGGCGCTTCAAGAGGCGGAGGTCGAGGAACTTCATAATTTATCCTTTCAGTTACACTCTTCGGCTCAGGTGCAGAATAATATAAATTGGCAAAAGTCGAGGATGAACTGGTTACAGGAAGGTGATGCTAACACAATTTTTTTTAACGAAGTGATGTCAACTCATCGTCATCAAAATGCAATTAATTTGGTGCCTGTTAATGGTGTTAACGTGGAAGGCGTTCAAAATATTCGGGCAGCTGTATACAACCACTTTTTTCCCACTTCAAAGCAGTAACAACTGATCGGCCTACTGTGGAAGACCTTCCCTTTTGCAAATTATCATATGGCGAGGCTGTTAATTTAATTAAACCTTTTTCTCTTGAGGAGGTCAAGCAGGCGGTGTGGGATTGTGATAGTTTCAAGAGCCCGGGACCGGATGGTATCAGTTTTTATTTTATTAAAAAAAATTGGGAGTTGGTAAAGGATGATTTTATGCGATTCTTGGTGGATTTTCATCGAAACGGAAAGTTGTCAAAAGGGATAAATTCTACTTTCATCGCCTTGATCCCGAAGGTTAATAGTCATCAACGTCTTAATGATTATAGGCCTATTTCTATGGTGGGATGTTTGTTTAAGGTGTTAGCGAACAGATTGCGCATTGTCATTGGGAGTGTAGTTTCTGTCTCTCAGTCGGCTTTTATTAAAGGGAAGCAAATATTAGATGGAAATTTGATAGCAAACAAAGTTGTATATGAAGCAAAACGCATGAAAAAAGATCTTCTAATGTTCAAAGTTGTTTTTGAAAAAGCTTATGATTCGATGGATTAAAATATCTTGACATGGTGATGGTTAACATGAATTTTCCAACTCTTTGGCGCAAATGGATTTCAGAATGTATTGGGAGAGCAAAGGCGGCGGTTTTGGTGAACGGTTGTCCAACGGAGGAATTTCCTATTGAGAGGGGGCTTCGTCAAGGGGACCCTCTCTCTCTCTCCCTTCTTATTTTTGTTAGTAGTTGAAGGTTTCAACGTTTTAATGAAAGAAATGGAGGGGGCGCAATTGTTTAAGGGGTTCCCTGTTGGTCGAAATAGTGAGGTGAATTTGACTCACCTTCAGTTCGCCGATGATACTTTAATCATTGGTGAAAAGAGTTGGTTGAATGTTCGTACTATGCGGGCGATGCTTCTGTTGTTTGAGGAGGTGTCGGGCTTGAAGGTGAACTTTCACAATAGTATGTTTACTAGTGTGAATATCTCTGATTCTTTGATGGAAGCCGCGACGTCTGTAATGAATTGTCGAAGAGGGACGCTTCCTTTTGTATATTTGGGCTTACTTATTGGTGGGGATTCTCGAAAATTGAGCTTTTCGAAACCTATTGTCGACTGTATAGTGGCACGTCTGTCGTCTTGGAATAATAAGTTTCTTTCTTTTGGTGGCCGACTGGTTCTCCTGAAGTCTGTCTTGTCCTCTCTTCTGGTTTACTTTCTTTCCTTTTTCAAAGCCCCTGCATGTATAATTTCTTCTATTGAATCTATTTTTTTTAAAAAAATGGGGGGCGGGGGTGGTTGATGAGTCAATAATTAGTCATTAATTAGTGTCCTTTATTTAATATTTAAGTTTATTTTAATTAGATTTAATATGTTTTTATTTCCTTCTGGAACTATTTTACTTCAATTGCAAGTTATTATATTTCAGGAACAAATATTCAAAAGATTTAGTCTTGGAGCAAAAGAAAGGGGAATTGGAGCTTATTCGTGCCAAAAATATGTAGATCTCATAGCAAAATATATTGTGCAAAGAATTTGAAGACCTTGTGCAAAAATATAACAAAGTGGCGCGCCCCCTTTTACCCTTTTGCTGCTTTTGCTTCTTTGACAAAAGCTGCCTATTTTAGTATTTCTGACTTAGAGCCCACGGCTTCTTGTGCAACAATTTAGTGATTTAATTCTTGGGGCTCAAGTCAATGTTAGACTATAAATAGAGCAGCCCTCTAGTTTGTAAAATCATCTTTTGTTCTTGGAATTCAATAATGAATTGGTTTTGCCATATGATAAAAATGAGACGAACTTGGCGTCATGTTGTGATTTCTTAGAATTGGCCTAGGATACTCATATGCCTAAGCTACTAGTAACATATGTGAGTAGTGCATATGCTTTATTGAGGAAATGTAACATGTTTGCTTGGTTTTAGTTGAATTGCTACAATTGTTTTAAAGTTGTGGACAATAGACGGATTTGTCGAATTGTATCCTAATGGTGTGGTAACTTAGGGAATGTCTTGTAATCATGTTTATATAATTAGAGTATAGTGAAATGAGAGTGAGTTGATTTTGGTGTATTAAATTCCTTAATGTTGACTTCCCATGAAAGTGTTAGTTTGTGATGAGCATGCTAATGATGTTGAACTTGATGACGGTGTTTTCATGTTGTTGTTCATGTCGATGGATTATAACATGATAAATATGTTGTTGGTTGTTGATGTGTTGCATTTATACATGCTAAATGTTGATGTTGATTGTGATTAATGCATGTATATATATAGTCATTGATATAGCCATTGATTATAGTCGTTGAATCGTCGTGAACATATGCATGGTTGATTGAGTCATATGTTCATGCATCATATGTCGAGTCGGATGTTTATATCCATATTGCCGTTGACTGGATACTTGTATCCATATAGCCGTTGATTATAGTTGTTGACTATGATGTTTTTGTTGCATAATGAGGTGGCGACCTTGGTGACGATTGGTACCACATGCATATAGAGTCGTTTCTAGACGCATTGCATAATTTAACATGCGTCATACTTGCTATGTGTTTGATGAATGCGTGCTTGGTGAATATTTGCTTTGGTGATTGTAATACCTGGTGAATGATATATTTGTCGACTGTTGGCGAACTTGTGATGATGTGATTATATAAGTGTTGAAGAATATTTATTGATGTTCAGATTGCTTAATCATTTGAATGTAATTATGATTCGTTAACTTCATGTGATTATGCTCATTTATGTTAATATGAACTAACCCCCCAGTGGTCGTTCGGTTGACCGCCTCACTATATTTAAATATGGTGTAGATGGCGTGCATGATTAGCTTATCGTTGTTTAGTGAGTTGCTGGAGGCTAGCTTTGGAGCTACCTTGTCTACCGCTTTTGGAGTCTTAGTATAGGGCTCTGATTTAGGATGTCAGTCTTTCTTTTATTTTGATGTTGACTATTTTATATGATGTTGAGATTTTTACTCCTATGTTGACACTGGAGATTTATTTTGGTGATGTATTATGATGCTTATGACATGGCTATTTGGAGATGTATGATATTTATCCGCTGCGATGTTTTGAGACATTTTATGCATATTTTCTTTTGAGAATTATCAAAGACGTGACGTCTATTTCTTAAATATTTGTAATATTCTCGTGTGTTATCGCTTTAATAGAAGTAGGCGTTACAATTACCTCCTAGGTTCAACAGATTTTAGTCAATATTAGTAATGTCACCTCCTAAGTACTTACTACTAGGGTCAACTCGCTTTCAGTATCTTTCTCTAGTTATAACTAATTACTTCCTAGACAGATAGATATTAATATCAATATTAGTTCCTATCACAACCTATGTATCTAATCTAGAGTTTCACTACTACAGAAATAAACTAAATTCCTAATAAAACTTAATAGAGAACAAAATATAAATAAAATATAAACGACATTAAATTAAATAAATATCCAACAAAAATAAATAGAGGTTCATCTTAGAACTCTAACCTAAAAAGAATTAGTTACACATGATAACTAAAAATAAATTACTAAAGATAAAAACATACCCTAGAAAATCAAGGAGAAGATAGAAACTTCTCCGAAGCTCTAGAACTACCTTCCTCTTGAACTGCCACTATTCTGAACGATAAATTCTGAATGAGGAATGCTGGTATTTATAGTGAGAGTTTCTAATTGATTTTAGGCTAAAAACGCGAGCTTTACCCACAAAAAAGCAGAAAAAAACGCTTGCACCCCGCCCATTTTGGATGCTCGGGGCGCATGCACCATGCTCTAGGCGCATAGCCATGGCCTAGGCACATGGAAAGTTTTTGCCATGCTTTAGGTGCATGGCATGTGCTCTAGGCACATGGTGCAGCTACCAGGGACCAGTTTCTCCGATTTTCCGTCGTTTTAGGTCTTCCTCTTCAAATAACTTGTCTCAGAACTTGGGAACAGAATTCCTCCCACTATAAAGTCTCATGAGGTCTCTTGAATCTTCATTCTTGGTCTTCCCAATGTCTTCACAAATCTTCAGATGTTCTTGATTTTCCGATTTGCATGATTTCTTCGTGAATTACTTCAAAAAACCCCTAAAATTGCTATGTTTCGGGAAAACTAGAATTATAGACTCAAATATATAAAACATTACAAAAGTCCCGAAATTATAGGCAATTGTTATAATACTCCTTCTTTTTTCTGCTAAAACCTAATGAAAATGACTGAAAAACATGCTAAGAATAACGTAAGATGACCTGTCATTAGAACACTATGGTAGAAGATCTGAAGAAAGGTCAACTAGAAGTCAACATTTTGGATCAGAAGAAAATGATGTCTCGCAGAAGCTGAAGATTAACCTCATCAGACTCTGTGGAGATCATTAGACTCAGAAGACCTCGTCAGACTCAGAATACCCCATCATACTTGGAAGACCCCCAGACTTGAGAAGATCCTCAAGGACCCGGTCTCCACATACTTGAACGTTGCCACATACCATATATGCCTCATTCTGCTGCTGATTATGATTTGTTGTTGTTGGCAAAAGCATGTCTTATAAGTTATGACTAAACCATATCGAAATCAGGTTTCACGTTAAAGTTTACGTAAACCAATAATTTAGAAATAGGAATCTCATAGGGAACTTTTAAAATCTCATAGGCAACATTTATGAAAAAACCATTAATCTCATTTTTTGCATAACTTATTTGCCAAGAACTAGCACTCATGCACATCTATAAAGAATATGAGATGAGTGAGAACTCTAATGGCGGCTAACCTTAGCTAGAACTTTTCCGCTCAATTAAACTAAGCAAATTTCGTACCCTTGGCACTAACATGTGGTTGTCTATTTATAGTACAAGGCCGACCATTACAAGTTGTAACCTTTGTTCATTTCCCCTATGAGTGTCTTTATCTTATTCTTTTATTCCTCTTACTACAATGGTTGGTGTTAGCTCATAGAACATATCCCTTAAGCAATAATAAGCAAGGACCATCCTTTCTTGTATATTTGGGTGGTCGACTAGTTCTCCTAAAGTCGGTAATGTCATTTCTTCCAATCTACTTTCTTTCCTTCTTCAAGGCTCCCACATGTATCATTTCTTCTATAGGATCTTTATCCGCTCGTTTTTTTTCCGAGGAGTGGGGGAGGTACTAGGAGAATTTCTTGGATTGATTGTAATACTATTTGTTTTGATAAGAAGGTTGGAGGTTTGAGGGTTAGGAAAATGAGGGAGTTTAATATTTCTCTTTTAGGGAAGTGGTTTTGGAGGATGTTGGTGGATAAAGGGTGGTTGTGGAATAAGGTTTTAAGGGCGAAATACGGTGAGGAGGCAGGGCTCTTGAAGGAGGGAGGTAGAGATGGTTATGGTTGATGTAAGGAGTTAGTGAAGATCCGTAATGGTATCGGGTCTGGGGATGGATCTTGGGTTGAAGATAATTTATGGAGGGTGGTGGATGATGACGTTGATGCATACTTTTGGTTTGATCCTTGGTTGAGGGGTTTTCTTCTCAAGGAATGGTTTAAGAAGGTTGTTTGAGTTGTCAATGAATCAGGGGGCGTCAGTGGCATATATCTTTTCTTTGGGTGGGATGAGAGAGGATAGACGTAGAATGGGAGGCGTCGATTGCTTGCGTGGAAGAAGGAGTTCGTAGGGGAGTGTGGGGCTTTAGACTCTAGTGAACATGAAGCTCATTACAGAAGTTGTAGACTCTGGTGTACCTTTCAGCATCCGAAGAAGCAATCCTGCCTTTATAGACAATTTTCCTATTATCTCCACTCTGGAGAGCGAGGAAGTAATTAAGAACTTCATCCCGGTCATGAAGGAAGATGGCCACAACATCACTCTTGAAGACGTTCAAGAAGCTCCAGCAAATCTCTACAGAGACCCAAGGAAGAGAAAAGCTCCAACACTAATAGTTCAACAGCCGGTGACGAAACCAACCAAGAAGAAAAGACTGAGATTGAAGAAATGGTGGAGTATGTCACTCTGGAACCTCCTCAGAAAAGAAGTAAGAAAGTTTCTAAGGTAGCAACCACTTTTGAGGCATCTGACCATAAGCCAACCAAGAAAAGGAAAATAAAAAATGTTCAGGCTCCGGCTGTTACTGCGGAAGAAGAGGAGGATGAAGAGGAAGAAATGCCCCTGAGAGGAAGAGCATGAATCTTTCAGACTTCTCAGAAGACTCTTAAAGAATCTAATGCTCCAGATTCTGTATTGGTAAAGGAAGCATCTCAGCTTCTGGATGCAAGTCTGAAGAACAAGAAATCTGAAGGAACTTCAGAGGCTGCAAATCTGTCAAGTAAAGTTGTTAAAGTTTAAAATGTTGCCACTGAGAGACCATGGACGTCAAAGTCTGGTGGAATAGAATCTGGATATAGCTCTCTACACTTGCAAAAAACAAGCCACAACCATACAAGCCATAAAACATCCTAGAGAAGCCATAAAACAAGCATAAACACATTGTCTTGGCTTTTACAAAATGCTACTCTTTCCATTCCATTCAAGTATTACCTTTATCAATGTTTTGAAAGAAGCATTGATAAATTGTTTTTTTCTGTTCTTGCTTGACAAATAAAAATGTTCAACATTAATTTTTTTTTCTTCTTATATGCCACAAAACATAGAAAAATAAAATCAAAACATAATATAAAACAAATGAGTACCTTTCACTCTTTATTCTCAATGGAAAAAAAGAAAGACACATACAAAAAGTAAAGAATAATGAGATGAAAAAAATAATATAAACATAAGAAAAATTATACTAAGAGGGGAATAGTCAAAGAATTTAATCTTTTTTTTGAAAAAAATCAAAGGAAAATATTATAAAGGAAGAAAAAAACCTAATAAATAAAATGGTTGAAAAGTGTTGGGAAAAAAGAAGGCAAGATAAAAGAATAATATTTTTTTATGGAAGAAATAATAAAAGATATTAATAAAACACGTAAAAAAGTGTGAGAATAAGTAAGTGGTAGAGCTATTTGTAACCAGGAGTGGTTTAATGCTTGCTATATGGTCAGTTGTTCTACACTTACAAAGCTCAGATCTGATCAGTTTCCAATTCTTTTAGAATTCAAAGATCAAGATATTCAGTTTGTATCTTAGTTTAAATTTTTTTAAATGTGGGTGGCCCATGCTGATTGTATCAATGTTGTTAGAAATAACTGGAATACTCCTATTATAGGTTGTCCCATCTATGTTCTTGCTGAAAAACCTAAGCATTTGAATGTAGCCATGAAACAATGGAACAAGGATACATTTGGTAATGTGCATGACCAAGTAAAAATTGCAAAGGATAGAGTTGATCAGATCCAAAGTGAGATTGATAATTTAGGTCACTCTGATAATCTTATGCTGCAAGAAAAGAATGCTCAAGTCATTTTGGAGCAAGCCCAGAATGTTGAGGAGCTTTTTCGGCAACAAAAATCTAAAGTCAAATGGCATTGTGATGGTGTCAGAAACACAGCCTATTTCCATAGGATAGGCAAGATAAAAAAATGTATCTAGCCTCATTACCTCCATTAGAAATGGTGACGCTTTGCAGCAACGACCATTTATGGTGGCTCCTACAATAGAGTTACAGCGGCACTGTCTCTGTTCAGGTTTGAGAACATGAGTTGTGAGCTTGTGTTCAGAAGAAAATGATTAGAAAAGAGTAGAGTGTGGAGATAAAATTCAACATCAAGAGAAACCTTGAACCTTCAAGTCACCAACTCAGTAGCGAGGCCGAGAATGATTTTAATTATGAGAGTATTTCAATGCATAATAAAAAGTGTTCTATAATGAAAGTTATAGTCCCCCATGTAATTTGTCAGATTTACTGAGATCATTTTTATTTATGCTAATCAATTTTTGCATAATCATAGCAAACATACCCTGAGTAAAAAATATAAGACTAATGAAAGTTCTTTCTCCAATTTTTGATTTTATTTTAGCATAACGTTGTTGTATGATGTTGATAATTATCGATCTGTGCAGGTCTTAATTGAGGTGAGAAGGTTAGTGGAAAAATACAAGAAAGAAGAAATAAGCATAACTATAACAGGTCACAGTTTAGGTGCTGCAATTGCAACTCTAAATGCAGTGGACACTGTTACAAATGGTTATAATAAGCCAAGTGATCCATCTCTTAAAGCATCACCAGTTATAGCCATAGTATTTGCTAGCCCAAGAATTGGTGACACAAACTTTCAAAAGCTTTTTGCTAGCTACAAAGATTGAACAATTATAGAGAAGATCCTATACTTAACCTAATCCAAGAGAATTAGCTAGACAAAGAGAAAATAACCATGATCGCGTTGCTCCTTGATTCTTCCTCCTGTCCTTGCTCGATAGCCCCTTCTTGTGGTTTCTCCAAAACCCTAATGATGTGTTTCTTTTATTCTCTCATCTGATGGATCTTTCTGGTGTTTCTTTCCTCTTATATTTATAGGAGTACCACACTATGAACACAATGACGAGAGTAGAGTTTTCTCATTTAGTGATCATTAATAGATGATCAAATGTTTCCCATACCATTTTGAAGAATTTGCGCAATTTAAAAAATAGGAAAGCATGAGAAGAAACATTTGAAGCCTTTGCATATTAAAGCCATGATTGAAGGAAATCCTAAAAAAAAGAGTTCTGACATATGGCGGGGCTTCGTTCAATCTAATCCGAAGATTTATGTTCAAGAAGATAGGGAAAGTTGATTTAGATTTGTTGCAAACTAACATGGTTTGTCGAATTTCAATGAAGACAATGGAGATTTCATTTTAGATATATAGGGAAACCCCAAACAGATGTAATCCTCTCCATGCATTACCTACATCCACAAAAAACAGTGAAGGAGTATAAAGCATTCTTAAATAAGGAAAAAGATAGTGCAATTAACGGCTAAAGGAGTGAATTTCAATCCTGATGTGAAAAATGGCTAATTGCAGTTATCAGTGATAATGCTCCTAATAATGAGACAAACCTTGAAAAAGAATAATGTGATTCATTTGTATTGTTTATTTTGGTGAATTCCACCCTATTTTCTAATACTCTTGTTTTTAAAAAAAAAATGTAGGATTATTATGACTTTCCTACATTCGCTAATTTGACTCATTTAGTGCTCAACTATGACTCGATAATTCAGGTGCTCCACCGTTGCCCTAAGCTTCAAAATCATGACCTTTATCAGGTTTGTATGTTAAATTTAACATCATACTCCCTCCGGTCCTATTTATAAAAGAAACTTAGGTCAACAAAAGTTGATGTATCAGGTTAAAAATTCAGCCTAGATAGATTAACTTTTGTTCACCTAACTTTTTCTTATAAATAGGACCTGTCCCCTTTTCTCAACAATTGTGCTCTCAAAATTTGATTTGCATTTCCCTTTTCTTCTATTGTAGCATAACATTGGTTTTCACTGCATCTGTTGTTTGTATGCAATTATCAATGGCACTTACTAAAAAAAAGGTTAGCAATTATATCCCTCATGATATTTCTTTTGACATTCTATCCAAATTGCCCATGAAATCTCTCAAGAGATTTACATGTGTATGTAAATTTTGGGCTAATTTATTTGAAAAACCTCAATTTATGAGCATGTTCAGGAACAGCTAATTACTACCAGGAAGTACTAGTTTTTTTTGGGTAAAATTCATCGATTTTGATTGCGATTTGACCATTTCTTATATCGATTCTACTACAGTAGTTGAGTAAAATCGTTCGATGTTGGTTGCGATTTTACCATTGTTGATTTTGCTCTTCTCTTTTGACCTGCAGCAAAATCCCGATTTTGACAACCTTGATCTCTGAAGCCATCAGAGTCAACAAGAAAGCTACTGGACATCAACACATCTCTGGCATCGCAACTGTTGTCAAAACCACCAGGTCCACCACCGAAAGCACTGGATCTGCTCATAACTCATCGACCACCATCGCTGATCTCTACTCTATCTTCGATGCCGTTCCCGCCACCCAAACCACCTGATCGTCTAATAGCTGCTTCAACCTCACACCTTGGTGACTCCTTGTTTCATTCAATACCGCATAATGGTATTGGTGTATCTTTCACGGATGAATCATGACTCATTTGGGATAAACAATTGGTTTTTGATACGAGACTATCACTGATTCATTCAACTTGGATGAACAAACAGCTTCAATTCAATTCCCAACTTAACTGGATTACAGTTTTGTTGCTCAGACATATGAAGAGGGATAAGAATGAACAAAACAGATTGTTCCTCACCAAGTACTATGATTGTTTCACAAGTAGTGGGGTTTGGATTGAGCCTCCTTGTCTAAGTAGTTGGTTTCTGGATATGCTATCACTACTACTGACTTGAACCAGTTTGTGAAATGTCAACAAGGTGATTGGCAGGTTGATTGCACCACCGGCAAGGTGTTGACCATTGAGGAACACACATCCATTCATGAGCTTCACGTTTCCGGCATCCATTTTGAACAATGGCATCCCGGTGGTAATTTAGATTTGAATATGTCTACACTAGTTAGGTCCTCCCTATTCAAGCAGTGGGATCCAGGCAAGTTTAGTATAGAGGCCAAATTTTACAACCTTGAGGACAAGGTTGATCTTGAAGGAGTCGGTAATGCTTAAAACAAGGAGTGATTGTGGATTATTATTAGGAATTATTAGTTTTAGAATACATTAAAGTGGCATAAGTTTAGGAGATTAGTTTAATTCTGCTTTATCTTTTAGTAATAAGTTATTTATGGTTCGTTTGGTTCGAGAGTTTTGGAGGGGGAGGGGAGATTTTTAATTTGAAGTGTTTAGTTCAATTTTTAGAAGGTAAGGGAAGGGAAGGAGAGCAAATATCTTTAAAATTTTATTGCATTGTCATAATTATCCTTCAATTAATTTCAAATCTCAATATTAACCTTGTACCAACTTTTATTATTACTAAATTATTTTAACTTTTCTAACAATCTTATTATTATTATTAGGTTATCTTATTCTTTTAACAATTTTTATTATTATTTTGTTATATTTTCCTTGTAACAACTTTTATTATTATAGATTATCTATCACTCTTATTTGTTACATGTAGAAACCACTCACATTACTACTTTGTTGTTGTCAACGACCTTATTATTATTATTACTAGTGTATTTACCCGGCGTTGTCTGGGTTAGCCATATAATTAACGATGACCAAAATTTAATATGCATGACATCCGTAAATGAAAGTTACCATAGACTGGTACATGATGCGTATTTTAATAGGTACACACAAATAGAATAAAATAAACTATATTTTAAGTATCCGTAAATTATTAGATGCACATGAGGATGAAATTAATTTGATTTACTAAAATTATTAACACTTATAGAATATAATAAACAAACTTTTAATAAGTACCCGGTCTCGCAAAAATCCCTATCGGTTATTAAATAAATAAAATTATACAATTTCCATATAACTTAAATAAGAATTTTATGCCCGTATTTTAGTGTCTACGTCATCTTTGGAAATTATTAATACCAAGGTGTGTGTAATGGTGGATGGGGTGCTTCTTGATTGTCATATTATTGAAGAGTGGGGTTTTTCTTTGGGAGAAGATGCTTGTCTGCTTGATGAAGAGGGCTCTCTAAATGATGTTAACTCCGAAAGACCAGAAGCTTCTGTTGAGGATGTTGATTGTGGCGATGTTAATGACCTTCTGAATCATCTTTCAGAGAACCTAAACAAGGAAGTTATGTTACAACAAGGTAAAGACCTGTCTTTGGTTGAACCTGTGCCTGTAAATGTGAATTATGCAACTTCTACACCTACGGATCCCTTAAAGCCGCAGGGTGTGGAGAATATATTGAAAATATCGACTCTGGATCCGGTTTCAAAGGAAGTATTGCCTACGGGGAATTGTAATGATGGTGCTCCGCAAGGTGATAAGGATGTTGGTGTGGACGGCAGTTTTCAGTCAAGGGGCCTCTTGAAAGGTGAAAATAGAGTTGTTAAACGTACATCATCTTGCCCTCCGGCCAGGGCTCGGTCCACATCTTCTGGTCCATGGAGTTTGGATTTTGTGAATAGACGCAACCAAAATGCATCTGGAGTCCCGGTGAAGACTAAGCGTAACGACTCAGACACATGCTATGTTAAAGTACCGAAAACTAAGAAAAAAGGTAGTGGCTATCTACGTCATTGTGCGCAGAACTTGAAACGAATTGCTAGACTCTCTGATAAAGACAGAAAAGAGGTCCTCCGAGCACTGCAAAGGTCCTCAAAACAGCGTAAGGCGGTTTCTAATGTTTCAAAGGCTAAGGCTCAGTCAAAGGAAGGTTCTTTTACTGGTGAGTCCCAACCTTATGTTAATAATGATTGGCAAAATTGGTTAGTGCTTCATGGTAATGCTATTGTGATGTCGGAGGATGTTTGTGACTTAGGAAATACTGTTGGCCTTAAGTTCAAGGGAGATAAAAATAATATGTTTGATGTGTTGTCTGGGGTGGGAAGAAAAAATGATAGAGGTAGTGGGCATGGGGTCTAGGCCGCAAGAGGGTAGGAAGGAAGGGTGGACGGGTGCTTTTGGTGCAGTGTGTTAGCAATGAAAATCTTGTCTTGGAATGTTAGGGGTTTAGGAAGTTTTGAAAAAAGGAGGGAGGTGCGTCATTTGGTGAGGGAGAAAAAACCATTTATATGTTGTTTACAGGAGACCAAGCTTTCAGTTTTTGATTTTGCTGTTTGTAAATATTTGTGGGGTGATGAGAGTGTGGATTTTTCTTTCCAACCGACTTTGGAAGCTTCTGGTGGTATTGTTTCGATGTGGGACACTAATGAGGTCGAGGTATGGTCGTCCATTTCTTTCAATCATGCCTTGGTGATTTTAGGCCGTTTTGTGAAAACTGATGAACATTTTACTGTGTTTAATGTGTATGCCCCTTGTGATTCTAGTCGTCAGCAAGCTCTTTGGAATAACTTATCACACAGATTGAGCTCTTTGTTGAATCAAAATGTATGTATTTGTGGTGATTTCAACGCGGTCCGGCGCGTGGAGGAACGCCGTAGTGTTGGAAATAATTTTTGTCAAGCCAGAAGCGCTAATTACAATCTTTTTATTGAAGATAACTCGCTGGTAGATTTTCCTCTCAGGGGTCGTAATTTCACGTGGTTCTGAGGTGATGGGAGGTCTATGAGCCGTATCGACAGGTTCTTGCTATCTGACAGGTGGTGTCAGACATGGCCTAATTGTTTTCAGATGGCTATGTCGCGTGGCTTGTCGGATCACTGTCCGTTGGTGCTTTCCATTGATGTTGAAAATTGGGGACCAAAACCTTTGCGCTTG
>Ga0228710_1002960_pt1 | contig 27001 bp, 19 predicted proteins | sample MedpolnodulmetaG_FD_177995 | JGI IMG/M metagenome (GOLD analysis project Ga0228710, IMG submission 177995) | Root nodule microbial communities from Medicago polymorpha collected in Santa Monica, California, United States - pink nodules | ecosystem: Host-associated > Plants > Roots > Nodule... | reverse complement strand
TGAGTTATTTATCTAGGGTTTGATATTTATTGTTTCGTAGGTTAATTTGATTTGTTTGTTTCTGATTACAATTAGATTCAGTTCATTTCGTTAACTATCATTTTTAGGGTTTTTAATTAGTATTTTTATCTAATCGCTACTGTTTAGTATTACTCATTATTGATGCTGGTTGTTTGTTTGGTTGCTGATGAAATGTTGAAAATTGATTTTGACCTAATCCCATTGTATTTTTTGAATATAAAATATTGTTTCGTTTCTGTTTTTTTATCTGCAGTTTCTTTCATTTATTATATTCTTGTGGATCTGTTGTCTTTATATTGGTATGGGGTTTATGGCCAGTGTTGGTCAAATTAGGGTTTACGAGTGGTGTTGGTCTAATTGGGGTTTATGCTTGGTGTTGGTCAAATTGGGGTTTATGAGTGGTATATGTCAAACTATCATTCTTATTGAAATGGCTGTGTTTTTTTATGTATTGTTGAAATATCATTGATTTTATATTCAAATTGGGGTTTATGGGTGATCTTGGTCAAATTGGGGTTTATGGGTGATCTTGGTCAAATTGGGGTTTATGGGTGGTGTTGGTCAAATTGGGAATTTTGAGTGATGTTGGTAAAATTGGGGTTTATGTGTCTTGGTCAAAGTATCATTCTTGTTGAAATGGCTGCTTTTCTTTAAATTATTGTTGAGATATGACTGAGTTTATATTTAAATCGCGCAATTTATCTCTCACCTAGAAATCCCTTTGTATAAAACTTTTTGTACAGAATCCTTTGATGTTTTGTTCTTGAATCATTTGTGGTTTTAACATTTTATTTTCTATATTTCCCCTGTTCCGTGTCCTTGTACTACCCATTATCAGTGCGTGTGTGTATTTTCCCTGTTCTGTGTCCTTGTATATGAATATGGTTGTTTATCTTCCCCCTTTTTGTTGATTTATTTTTATGTATTGTTATGCGGTTAAGTTGTAGTTTGGGTTTAAGTTTGCAGTAACTTTATTATGTACCTAACATGTTTATGTTGCTAGTTTATGACCGTTTTTTCGTTTTTGTGCCCTTTATTTATGCCATTTGTTCTGTATGTTTTAGGTTAAGATGGCCATGGAAGTTACACAGATCCTGTTAAATGCCCAAGCAGTGGATGGAGCTGTAAGGAAACAAGCCGAAGACAACTTGAAGCAGTTCCAGGAGCAGAATCTTCCCAGTTTCTTATTTTCTCTTGCTGGAGAATTGGCAAATGACGAGAAGCCTTCAGAGAGTAGGAGGCTGGCAGGATTAATTCTCAAGAATGCTCTGGATTCAAAAGAACAACACAAAAAGATTGAATTTGTTCAAAGATGGCTGGCTATAGATCAAGCTTATAAAGCGCAAATTAAAGCATTATTGTTGAGGACATTGTCTTCTCCATCTCCTGATGCTCGATCAACCGCATCTCAAGTTGTAGCAAAAGTAGCTGGCATTGAGTTACCACACAAGCAATGGCCTGAGTTGATAGGATCTCTCTTGTCAACCGTTCATCAGCTTCCTGCCCCTACCAGGCAAGCAACTCTCGAGACACTTGGATACATTTGTGAAGAAGTTTCCCCAGATGTGGTAGAACAGGATCATGTAAATAAGATACTCACTGCAGTTGTTCAGGGAATGAATTCTTCAGAAGAAAACAATGATGTCAGGCTTGCTGCCATACAGGCATTGTACAATGCACTGGGGTTTGCTCAGGCAAATTTTTCCAATGATATGGAGCGTGACTACATAATGAGAATTGTTTGTGAAGCCACTCTTTCTCCTGAACTGAAGATCCGACGTGCAGCTTTTGAATGCTTGGTTGCTATTTCTTCTACATATTATGAAAAGTTGGCTCAATATATGCAAGATATTTTCACCATCACTGCCAAAGCTGTGAGGGAAGATGAAGAGCCTGTTGCACTTCAGGCAATTGAGTTTTGGAGTTCAATCTGTGATGAAGAAATTGATATAATAGAAGAATATGGTGGTGAGTTTAGTGGTGATTCAGATGTTCCTTGCTTTTATTTTATAAAGCAGGCACTTCCATTTCTTGTTCCCATGTTATTGGAGACACTGCTAAAACAAGAAGAAGATCAAGATCAGGACGAAGGGGCTTGGAACATTGCCATGGCTGGAGGTACTTGCCTGGGATTGGTTGCACGAACAGTTGGTGATGATATCGTGCCGCTGGTCATGCCATTTATTGAAGAGAATATAACTAAACAAGATTGGAGGCAAAGGGAAGCTGCAACCTACGCATTTGGCTCCATTTTGGAAGGTCCATCCCCTGAGAAACTTGTGCCACTTGTGAATATGGCTTTGAGCTTCATGCTTAATGCACTGACGAAGGACCCAAACAATCATGTGAAGGACACCACTGCATGGACTCTTGGGCGAATGTTCGAGTTTTTGCATGGCTCAACTCTGGACACCCCCATCATCAATCAAGGAAACTGCCAACAGATCATTACTGTGCTCCTTCAGAGTATGAAAGATGTTCCAAATGTTGCTGAGAAAGCCTGTGGTGCTCTTTATTTCCTCGCCCAAGGTTATGAGGATGCTGGATCTGGGTCCTCTCCATTGACTCCCTTCTTTCAGGAAATTGTTCAGTCTCTTCTCACTGTAACTCACAGAGAGGACACCGGAGAGTCCCGCCTCAGAACAGCAGCATATGAAGCTCTGAATGAAGTAGTGAGGTGTTCTAATGATGATACTGCCCCAATGGTCGCTCAACTGGTTACTGTCATCATGATGGAGCTTCACCAGACTCTCGAGAATCAGAAGGTCTCATCTGATGATCGGCAGAATGAGTTACAGGGCCTTCTATGTGGTTGCTTGCAAGTCATCATTCAGAAGTTAGGAGCCTCTGAACCAACGAAACATCATTTAATGCAGTATGCTGATCAAATAATGGGTTTATTCTTGAGAGTATTTGCTTCTCGAAGTGCAACAGCTCATGAAGAGGCAATGCTTGCCATTGGTGCCTTGGCCTATGCAACTGGCACTGAGTTTGTTAAATACATGCAAGAATTTTACAGGTATATGGAGATGGGTCTCCAAAATTTTGAGGACTACCAGGTTTGTGCTATCACGGTGGGTGTTGTAGGTGATGTATGCAGGGCTTTGGAGGAGAAAGTACTGCCTTATTGTGATGGGATAATGACCCAACTCCTTAAGGATTTGTCCAGCAATCAGTTGCATAGGTCTGTAAAGCCTCCAATTTTTTCATGCTTTGGTGACATTGCCTTGGCAATTGGAGAGAACTTTGAAAAGTATTTGTTATATGCTATGCCTATGCTCCAGAGTGCCGCTGAGCTCTCTGCCCATACTAATGGGGCTGACGATGATATGATTGAGTACACAAACACTTTAAGAAATGGAATCCTCGAGGCATACTCAGGTATCTTCCAAGGTTTCAAAGGTTCCCCAAAGACACAGCTCCTGATGGCTTATGCTCCACACGTACTGCAATTCTTGGACAGTTTGTATAATGAGAAGGACATGTAAGTATATTTCTGCAATTCTCAGTAGTGAGTTTTTCTTCTATGCATTTTTAATTTTGATTTGTTTGCATCAATTGTTCTTTTAGGGATGATGTTGTGACCAAGACAGCTATTGGCGTGCTTGGAGATTTAGCTGATACATTGGGCAGTGCTGCTGGTCCCTTGATTCAGCAATCCGTATCTAGCAAAGACTTCCTGAAAGAGTGCTTATCCTCTGATGATCCTTTGATCAAGGAATCTGCAGAATGGGCCAAGTTGACAATGAGTCGAGTATTTTGAGGCTGCCACTGCCTTTTCATGGGTCCTAGTTCTTGCATACATCTGCATCGTTGCGTCGGGGTCTCAACTGCATACCATGAGTCAGGTCATCACCATTTTTGGGCACAGGTGTTCCGGTCATTTGGCTGTCTGCATTTCTTGTCAGAAATATGGAGTCTTTTTTATTTTATTTTTTACATTTATTGTTATGCATTGCAATGGAGGAAGTTGGTCGGTGATGACCCATCTTTCTGCTAACTTGGCAGAAAAGATGCGGTTTCTTGCATACAGAAGAAGAAACCGGGTGGAAATGGGGAGAGCAGAAAATGAGATATCACATGATGCCAATACCGTCAGTATTGAGCTTGCATGAGTTAATATTTGAAATATTTGGAGTCTATGGTGGTCTAGAAATGAATGACATTGCCTTTTTTTAACTTTTACTATTGGTGTAGAGTGAAACAATCATCTTTAGTCCATCTATGTGTTTTAAACACAGATAATGCAACATATTTTAGCCGTCTCTTGAAATTGGTCAAATAATTACGTTTCTGGTATAAAATATTTTACTTTGAATTTGTATCAAGTGTATGTTATAATAGGTTGGTTTCTGATAGTATTTATTGGGCAAAAATTACAGGGTTAGCTTCAACGCTTTTTGTGGTAGGAGTTGAGATCCTCTCCGTTGAGAGGATCATAACCCTTGTGGTGTTATGAGTTTTTACGTTGTTGGTTGTCTATTTGGTATGTTAATGATATAAATTTCGTGGCCAAGACTGTAAGCTGAAGGTTCAAATTACAATTTCAATACTGTTATCCATATATGTTGGGTACTCAAGGCTATCTAACTCTTCGTTATTTGCACTTAAACAACAAAGTAATGTTTTTTTTTTTTACCATTGCGACTCAATTTCTCGGTGGATATCTTTTTCTTTTTTGCTTGAAACTTGTAAAATTGAACAATTCAGTCGATCAGTTGTTGGAATCTTTAAATTGGAGTAAATTTGAAAAGCAAAAAATTTCCAAATGGAATTAATTTGAAAAGCAAATTATTCCAAAATATTTTATTTTTAACCAAAAGTTATTGTCAAGTCATGTTTGGGTTCGATTTGCAACAAACAGGCAAATCACTAAAATTTTGCAAAAGCTACGTTATAACTGTAACAAAAATCATTTTGCGGACATGTTGTGCAAACTTTGTACAATAAAGTTTTTTTTTTTTTTTTAAGGAACATATTAAATGATACTTCAATCATGCTTGATTTATTTTTAAAAAACATTTAAAATTGTTCGTAATATAAAAAAGAAAATCAAACTCTCTATTCTCTTCCCCTCATAAACCCTCAATCCAAACAGTGACGTATCCAGAAATTTTGACTTATGGGGGCAAGCATATATACAAACATTAAACAAATTTTTTAGCAATGTGTATGTGATAAAATAATAACATTGTTGTCATACACCTTTTGTTGAGAAGGCGCCTGTAGTTATGTTAATATATACCATTCTTTATTCTTCAAAAAAATAACATCGTTGTCATTGAAAAAAATACCCGAGATTATAAACACTACAGTTGTATATTAGATAAAAATTAAAGATTCGTTAACGTCTACAAATTAAAATTGTTCATTACGTGTCGTTATATTTAAAAAAGTATTGTAGAATTTTGTTCTTTTTCAACACTATAAACAATATTTTTTTCTGTGTAAAAAATCATTCAAAATTTCATCTCAAATGCATTTCCATATTTGTTTTTGTAAAATTCATGAGAGAAACTCTTCTTATAATAATTTTAAGTTGATGGGGGAAGCTAATATTATTACAGGGGCAATAATTAAAATATCAAATACTTAACTGAATATAACACAAACTTTAGTGGTTGCCTGCAATGTTGTCATGTATATAGATCCGTGCCTGAATCCAAACACATCCTAAGAGTAACCAATTCAGCTAATTAAATCGTTTTTTTAAATGTAAATAACTTCAAACAAACATATTATAATTTTTTTTAGAAAACACAAATAAAATATGTATCGTTAGATTATACAACTATAAGCAATTTTTGAAAAGAAAATATAATTGCTTAAAAAAAATATAATTACGAATTTCAAATTTATACGAGACTTTGTCAGTATGATCATAGGTAGAGTAACTAAACTCGAAATCAGTCGAGCAACTAAATCTATGATCATAGTCGTCTGTGTGGTGTGTGTTTTGAAATATAAAACGAGTAAATAATATTATTATTATTATTATTATTTGTTACGGATTGTTTATGGATAAGAAGTGAAAAAGTAGTTTTTGTTTTGATTGAATAAGAAGTAAAAAAAGCGCATAATCTCTTCTCCACACGCTGTGAACGAGAGTGCAGTTCCTCACATAACATAACTGTAATTAATCATTTTCATTTCCAGTACAAAACTCTCTAATGGCGATCTCATCACCTTCCTTCATCTCAACCCCCAACGATTTAACTCGTCCAACTCGTCTCCCTTTCACCTTCACTCACTTCCGCAAAACCCATACCCGATTCGCGGTTTCTTCCCGTCTCAACTCTTCTAAATCCTCCGATGCTGGCGGTTCCATCTCACCGGAAAACGGCGGAGAACTTCCCTATGAGCTTCACCACGATCTTTCTCCTCAGCGTCGGAGACGTGGATCCCCGGTGTTCGTCACGCTTCCGGTGAAATCTGTTGGTTTAGAGGGGAAGATTTGGAGGCCGAAAGCGATGATGTTGTCGTTGAAAGCTCTTGCTGCTGCGGGTGTGGAAGGTGTTGTGGTGGAGATTTGGTGGGGTGTGGTTGAAAGGAATCAGCCTAGGGTTTATGATTGGCGAGGTTATCGTGAACTTGTTATGATGGCTTGCATGTGTGGGCTGAAAGTTCGTGCTGTTCTTGCGTTTCATCAACATGGCACCGATGGTGATGATCCTAATGGGTATGTGCTAATTCAATCTTTTGTTTAATGTGTTTGGTTAAGTGAGATTTTGATAACAGTTTAATTGAATTTTGAATGGAAACATTTTTGTTGATGTTTTTACCTTCAATTTATGAAGTTTAATGTAACATATGTCCAATATAAAAGCTAGGTGAAGTCAATTTTGTCTGAAATGTATGTTCGGATTGATGATTGTTTGACAAAACCATGGTGGCACACAATGATTATGTCAAACTCACCGTTAATCCGTACACTATAATCTCATTTGGCGGAAGCAAAATAAATAAACACACTTAGTTGAGATAGATATAATTAGCTTCTTGTAAATCAGTTAATTCAACCTATGCTGTGGCTTGAAGTTAAGTTTATTATGTCCCTTTGTTAAAAAAATTAAAGAAAGTGTAATGCAAGAAGGTAGGTATCTAAGGCTTGTGGTTTTAAAAAGATAAGACACGGGTTGTTTAATTTTAGTTGGTTGCCAACCGACTGTTCATATATTGATATTGATTATGATTATGATAAGATTTGTTCGTATCTTTTAGGATCATGATACAATTACATTCCTATTTAGATTACATCTCATGTATATAAATATTTGTACTTGCCTTTTTATTATTGAGTGAGAAGTATTCATATTCAAGCGTATAAAACACTTTAGCGTCTCTTAGCCCATTGCCATTGTTTGATCCTTGTAGTTCATTTACGTGGTGGGATAACACATGATTTTTGTTGTTGGTGTGATTGTAATTTAGATGTTTGATGGTTGTTTGTCTTTCACTTAGACAGATATACGAAACATATTTTTCAATAGTGTATGCTGATAGTGTGGGAAAGTGACAAATAGAGCTATAAGTTTTTTATTCAACAATGTCTGAACATTCTACCTGGGTAGTCTTGTTCTGAGTACAGTCCATTTGGTTTATTTTGAATAATTACTATTTTTGTAGGTAGCTATTTTTTTTTCTTGTCATAAGCCTCAGACTCTAGAAGGTTGCCCCTTCTTGTGTAGGATACCGCTTCCTCTATGGGTGCTTGATGAGATACAGAAAGATCCGGATTTAGCATTTTCTGACAGGTTTGGAAGAAGAAATATCGAATACATTTCCCTCGGGTGTGATATTCTTCCTGTGCTGCGTGGACGTTCTCCCATTCAAGCATATGCGGATTTTATGAGGGATTTTAGGGACACTTTTAGGCCATATCTTGGCTTTATCATTACAGTAAGGTTCTATGGCTTATGATGATTTAAGGATGCTTAGTCCAATGAATATCCAATTTTTGAGCTATTGTAATCAAATGTTTTTAGTAGTTTGTGTAACTTTGTTCATCTTGCAGGGAGTGCAGATTGGCATGGGTCCTAGTGGTGAACTAAGATATCCTTCATTGTCTTCCCAAAAGCTAAATATGGCCTGGTCTCGTGAACTTGGAGAGTTTCAGTGCTATGATAAGGTTGGTTGAAAATTTATTGCTGTGTTCTAGGAAACTGGTGATAACCGATTTGCAATATTTATATTGCTGTAGTGCTAGCGATATGAAAATTTATTTGCAATATTTATATTGTTGTTGCAAAATTTAGTGCTAGCGACACTCTCTTCAACACACACATTCTTATTGGCTTAAACCATGGTGGGTCTCACACTTTGGAAATAGGTTCCACTTAAAGTGGTGGGTCATACATTGGTTTCATCCAATAAGAGAATGAGTGACCAAGAGAGTGTCCTTAGCATTTCTCTTATTAGTAATAGTATCATATCGAACTTTCCTTTTCTCTTGTTTGGCCACTTCCAGTATATGCTTGCTTCACTAAACGCCTCTGCAAGAAATATGGGAAAGCGTGAATGGGGAAATGGCGGTCCATTTGGCACTGGAAGTTTGACGAAAAATCCTGAGCGTTCTGAATTCTTTAGAAACGAGGGTGGCTCTTGGAACATGCCATACGGTAAATTTTTCCTTCAATGGTACTCGGATATGCTGCTACTGCATGGAGAGAGAATTTGTAGAGAAGCTGAAACCATATTTAGGGGTACAGAAGTCCACATATCAGCAAAATTGGCTGCCATTCACTGGCACTATGTCACACAATCCCATCCATCAGAGTTAACAGCCGGCTATTATAATACTTTTAACAGGGATGGATACTTACCAATTCTACGCATCTTTAGTAAATACGGATTCTCGATGTGCTGCTCTTGTTTTGAAATGCAAGATGTAGTTATGAATAAGATCAACCCAGATTGTAGCCCTGAAGGTTTTCTTAGACAACTTTTGCTGGCTGCTAGGCTATGTGACATATCACTCGAAGGTCAAAATTTTTCAACTGATTTGGATGATGATGGATTCACTCAAGTGCTGAAGATGTCAAAATTTTACTCAGATGGGATTGAGAGACGCCCATTCTCATTCAACTTCGTAAGAATGGACAAAAACATGTTTGAACCACGAAATTGGGACCGGTTTACTCGATTTGTGAGACGAATGTCTGCTGGAAACATGTTTCGAGCCAGATTAAATTCTGTAGGAAACCTACAATTGAAAACTACGGTGGCTGCAGAAGTGGGATTGTTATACCAGCTATACCAGTGCTCTTGAAACGTGTTTTTGCTTCTGTTCTAGAAAGCATATTTTAGTAATATCACCATCGTTTTAGTGTTGTGAAATGTGTAGTATCTGCTGATTCTTATTCTTTTATTGCTTTTGGGCAACTTTTACGTCTTCAGAGAATCACTTTACATGGCCTTCCAGAGTTTTTATATGGTTGACATGTTATCCACTTGTACCTATATTTGAAAAAGACTGAGATACACTCTTGGATCCAGATACTGTTGGAATCTTTAGTTCTTCAAGTTCGTCCCTTTTTTATTGTCTGTTCTGTGGAGATGGTGTCTTGACTTTCAGGCCCTGTATAACTTGATGATGGATATCTTTAGAGCAGATTGTGTGTTTGGATTTCAAATGATTGTAAATTGCCATCGGTCCATTTATATTCCATTTTTTGTGTTGTAAAATTGTTTAAATAGAGCCTTTGGCATCTGTACCTTACATATGTTGTAAGTATGCTAAGAATTTGAAGAAACTTTTATAACCATTTGTCACACCCTTGATCACAAGAAATTAGTACTTTTATTTGAAAGCATACAAAACTTCGTTAAATAGTTTAGTCCCAGTTTTTGTCTTGAAAAATAGTTAACATCGTTACTAATCTGTCGTCAAATAAATGTATTTATGAGAAGCTTCCCCCCACCTTTTTTTTAGGCAACTTTCTCCAGTTTTTGGGATATTATTATCCTATCTTGTTGAAAATTGGGAGCTAGTCTTCTTAATAACTTAGTATGATTTAATTAACCTTAAAGTCGTTTTGTCACAATGGGTAATGACTACGGAATGTGTAATGTTTTTTATATATTGGAATTATTTTTGGCTAATTTATATTGGAATTAAGTAAATGATTTTCATCAAAAACCACTTCAGCAATGGAAGGATGGATGAATATAATGGAAGAATTGGTCGCAAAGCACAAATATGAATTACAAGGCACATAAATGAATCATTTAGTTAGCTTATAATAACCATATGGACTTGTTTGTCGTCATATAAACGTAACACCAAAGTTGGGTTTAGATTGAAGGATAGATAGCTTTATAATCAATAGTGATGTTCCACTTCAATCTATCCGACTTCGCCTTGGAGATACTATTTGTTGCTACCATTTTAGAATTAAGCTTGAAAATAATTTGGTTCAAACTCAGCTTAGTGCAGAAAGAGGACCCCAAGCTCACCTTAAAAGAAAAAACAGTCTTTCACCATTCACCAGTCTGTTTTGGCTGGGGAAAAAAAAAGACCTTAGTTGTTTCTAAGGCAAAATTCATTTCCAATCCTTTTATTTAGAAGAACATGAAGCATAAAAATTACATTTAATCAAATCCATTGGTGGTTTGTTCCAGAAGACACGATTAGTTGATGCTCTAAAGGAAACATTTCCAAAACAAACATCGTTCATGTTTTGCATTTCTTTCTTGCATGAGGACTTTAGCCATCCTCAACATCTGTGCGTTTGTCTCCTCCACTTGTTGTTAAAACTTCTTGTTCTGTCCTCGAAAGATGCTCTATCAGTTTGTGGCAAAGTCACTCCGTTGCTCCATATCCAACAATTTCTAAATGATATGGAGTGATCAGAATGATGGCGTCCAACGAGCAGCAACTGCCGAGATGCGACTAAAGAGAACTTGTAAACATTCCAATGTTCAAGTCTAGTCTAGAATACTAAGTCGATGATTGCTCAATAGGCCCTTTGGATTTTGCTCTCAAGACCCTCAATTGATAGGGTCATAAATTTCGACAGACTCTTTTTGTGTGTGTGTAAACATTGATCAAGTCATAACTTTCAATCAAATTTCTCAGAAAATGTGAGCCATTTGATGGGTCTATGCCCTATTAACCAGTCATCTACTAAATTTAATAGAAAGTCTTAGTGAAAGTAGTGTTCTAAGACATGGAGATGTGGTTGTCTGGATCTAGTGGACAATTTCTTAGAAAATAAAATAAAATAAACGGTTAAATATGTTTTTGTCTTTTATAAAATCTGCCAATTTTTTATTTTCACACCCTAAAGTTATTTGGTTACATCCAAATTTAATTAAAATTTAATAATAATACTGAAATTGCAATTGTTCATATAAATTTTTTAAAAGTCATTTTTCATCTCACTCTAAAATTTTCACCTACTCTTTCTAAAAAACATCCGGGAATTTGTGATCAAGCTGAATGACTAAATATCGAATCACACAGTGTTTCATTAATACTATATTGCATAGGTTGGTGAATTTATACGTTTTTTCATATATGATTTTTTGTGTTTTTGTTTTTTATGTCTGTGAATCATACTTGAACTCACTTGTCCTTTAAAGATCTATACCAACGTTAGTTTACTTACCTTTAAAAATTCAAATTTTATGTAAACTGAGTTTGCCTAAGCTTACATAATCAGTTTATGAATTGAAATAAAGTATGCTCTATGATTTTAGAGTTTACGTATGTTTAGAAATTCAGATTTTATTTAAACCGAGGTTACAAAAGATTAAGTGAATTAAATTTGCATAAGCTTAAGTGAACCGAGGTAAGTTCACCCGTGTGAAAAAATTGAGAAAACCAAAATTTTCAGAAAAGGGTAAATACCATTTTCCTACTCAAAATAGAACACATAATCAAACTAATCAAAAGAGAAAGTATAAATCGCATAAAAGTAACCCCTAATATATGTGAGCATTATGTGGAACAATCTTGAGAATTTCACTTTCTAAACTTCAAACTTGAACATTTTTAATTCTCTTCTTTAATGATAATATGAATTGTTTCAAACTGATAATCAACTAACCATAGTCTTGAACTTCTGAACTTGCAGAAATTTAACATAAGCTTAGAAAGGGTTTTACATAAACAATGGACATGGTGACAATTTTGAATTTAATTTCATTTAAGGGTATTTTGATAATTTTGAAGTGTAACCAGAATTTTAAGGTTTGTGCTTAGAAGGGGAAAAAAAATTGACATTTAAGTTTAGTCTCCAACACAACACCCTAAAAAAAGAGTTTGGTCTCCGCTAAATTTTTATGAATTTTTAATCGTTATTACTTTCATGAGACTCGTCAACTTGAATGAAAATATGGCACCGGAGTCTAAAAATCTAAAACAATGTGAATTTTGTCTAAAGACAAAATCTAAAAAAATAAAATAATTCAAAAGACTAATACAAGAAAGTGACCATATTACACATACCGAAAACCTAAACTACCCATGAAATTTACATTGTAGTTTGTTATTCTATTCCTTTTTATTCAAAAAATGAAAAAAGAAACACGATAAAGATTTTTTTTAAAGAGAAACGCATCTTTTAAAATAAGATTTCAGCAAATCCGTGATAGACTAGCTAGCTGTCCTCACAACTCATCGATTTGTTAGTCCATCAGTATTGATTTGGAAATATAGCCAACTTGTTTCAACACATTAATTATGATCTTTTTGAAGCTAAGGTCCATGAATATGATATTGCATAGCTCTGCATGAAAAAGAAGCATTATCATTTCTGGTAAATTTTCGGCCACAGGGAGAACTATCACATGTATAGTCAACTATATACTATTTCTTAGACGTATATATGTATCAATTGAATGGATCCAGTCTAGATATATATCTTGAATATGTCTCATTGAGGTGCACTGGCCCGTGGTTTTGGTGAATGACACCGCATTAAATTTGGATCATAAAATGATTTCTGATATTGACATTAGATCATGCCTAGTCACTAAGACACATTTTCTGATCTGAGACAATTCACATCAAATTAATACCTCTATTATGTTATTGTAAGATATAAATATGGTGTGCTCAATTTTGAGAGTTGCTGCACAAATATCCCTGCATAATTCTAAACATTTTTTTTGGTGAATTCTTAATTCTAAACTAGTACACCTACAAGCCGCATATGTTTCTTAAACTCTTTGAATTCTATTTTGTTGTTCTGTTAAAAAAACCCTATAGATTGTTTTACACGCATAAATAAATTGAAACGTACATATTATTCATTGAAAGCTCTCTATCGAAAAGCTTTTATCAGTAGCCATACAATGTGGCATTTCTGAAGTTAACATTGAAAAATCATGTGGCGAGTCATGAGTGGAACTTACAATATTGGTACTATTCAATAGCATGAAAAATACTATACATCATATATATAGTTCCATAAACCACTTGATCCTTCGTTGACTATCCTTAAATGGAATCATTTATCCATAACTAAACTACTTATGATCAAACACCACTTTAACTTATCCTGATTGTACTAAAAACCAAGAATAATCAAACAGACCAAAGTAGCTAGCTAGTGTAAGTCTAACACACAAGTCAAGTACTACAAGTAGTAGAGTTGACTTCCACAAGATGATTACCCCATCCGGTCTTATATATAAGAAAAAATTGAATCAAATACATCAGTTTTTTATTGATTGACTTTCTCGAGCAAGTAATATCTAACATTATCTTTATTCACATATCACAATTATCATTCCGCTTAAATACATCATGATAAGCTACATCCCACATGTTTTCTGAGAGAACTTCAACACATTCATTTTTGGGATTTATATAAGTCCAATTTCTTCCCATTCTAAGCCACCTTCCAATTTCCATCACCTAAAAAGAAAAGTAGAAAAAAGAAAAAGAAAGAAAGCTCTCATTCTTAGTCCCATGTCTATAAATACTTATATATTTTAAAAGCATCATATTATTCCCCTTGCCTCGTTCAAATTGGCTATATTTAACTTTATGGATCCTCAGCTTAGAATATCTATTGCGATCTTCCTTTTGTTCTTTGTTGAACTGTATCCAGGTAAGCACGTTCTTGAGATGTATTTTTATTTTAGTTAAAGAAAGCTACCAGAATGACAACTAATTAACCCAATTTCGTTAATTTATGTGTATCTCTTGTAGCTAGAGTCGACAGCTTGAGGATAATTAGAGCGGATATAGCAAAACCATCAACTGAGGTAAAGCATTTTCATATTTTCATTAATTAATTCAAAATGCTTAAATTTATCATGTGCAGCACGCATTGGCATTTCAATTTATTCTTTATTCTATTTCTACTTCTTTTTTTTTGAAATAACTTTTTCTACTTTGGAGCTACCTAAATGATCAATATGCTTGTCCTCGTGAGTTTAACTCAGTTTGTTTATTTTAATATAAACAAATGTTAGTAATAGTTTGTTACCAAAAAAATATTAGTTGTTAATGTGTTATTAATATAGCCAAAAATTGAATCCTAAACTAAACCTCATTCTCAATGTCACAATTCAACTACTTGAATTAGGAGGACAAATTAAATAACGGGAAACTTGATATTACTTGAATTCATTGCTTGTGTCTTAAAAATAATAACATAAAAAAATTTAAAATAGAAACTTTATTTTAGAATTTATGTATTCAACACATGAAACATTAAAAAATAACTTTTTTTATATGAAAGTTATCGATTGTTTTTATTAATACATGCTAGATACTTGTTAACAAAACTGATTAAACTAAATTTGCCATTACTTTGAAGGTCTCTTTTGAGATGAAGGGAAGACAGCTTATGAAAGTTGATACGGACGACTACAAAGAATATGACTCTAACCACAAGAATGATCAAGGGAAAGGGAAGCCCCACGGTTGAACTTAACCTTATGTTAGTTGGGTTGCTAATAATATGTTATACTATATTTTCATGGAATAAATAATTCAAGCCAGCACTTGCAACCATAAATATAAGAATAGCTGGCGGCCAACGATTTCCTTCTGCTACGAGTTTTAATTTTATTTCTGCAATATTTTATGTTACAACCAAGTGCCTAAAGATTTGTCTAACAAGAGCATGAACAAATTTTGTATTAATAGAATTTTATGAAATAATATATTTCTGTCTCATATTATTTACTTCTGCAAAACTAATATGACATGTTAAGTGTTAACATGACTATAAGGAGACCACGCTCATAAGTCATCAAGTGAACGCTATACGTAAGAAGGCTATCTATTTTTACTTGTCACATGGACTCAATTATAAGCAAAATTAATCACTTTCATGCTTAAAATCTGGGTTGTTATAATATAAGGAAAAATAACCATTTTTTCGTTTAGAATTCAGGTGTTATATATAATAAGGACAAAAAATCTTTTATTTTTTTTAAAATCAAATGTATCTTCTATGCGTAAAGACTAATCTCTTCAAGGTCACTTCGATTCATTTAAGAGGTTGACTTCTCACAACAAATATTTTTTCATACAAATTATTATAGCCTAATTGGAGTTTGAACATGTGTTTATACTTACAAGCCAATTTTTATAGATTTTGAATTAGGCTATATAAGATATATTGATCAAAAATCCAATTAAGCCTTAATAATTTTGATGCGTTCAAATCCAAAATGAAGCTGAGAATGTGCTGTGTTCGTTAGTTGTTTGCTAATGAGAATGTGAGATAACATGACCACCAGAATTTTACAAGTCTTCCTATGGGTACGGTAGTTTACTAGATATTTTTGTTGGCAACGGAAGCTACTGTGGTTTAAGATGCTTAGTTAAGCAAAACTAGTGTCATCACAAACCACAAATTTAGATTATTTATGTGCACACACAAATAGAAAGAAAAAAAAGGTAGAAATGAAGTAATCAAATTTTTTCATTATTGAACTAATTAAATAATATTGTGTAATTTTACATGTGTGTTTAAGTGATTTGAATTTGCGGTTGTAACCGCACAAAAATTATTCTGCTCATATACATATCAGTAGATCCAAACAGAAATATCAATTCCTGCTTTTTGCCAATTTTCTGGTATGTACAACAGTTAACAATCCTACCTAAATATTTCATCTGCCATGATATGATTAGTTGAATGACAATAATTGGAGTGATAATATACCGTTGATTACTGTATAAGTATAAGTATAAGGATTGATCGCACTAAATAAAGCAGGACACAAAGTCAAGGTAAGGTAGATGCTTAACATGTCTGAAGTGAAATACTGTATGGCACCTACTCCCTATCATATGATACAGACACTCTTTGAAGGTGAAATATTCCAAAACGCATTATATGATAATCAACACAATGCAGCGGTGGCATCTGGCAAGCAATAAATGAAACAATTAATAGTTTCACCTCCTTTGCCAGACCATATACTTCTACCAGCTACCACAATTACGAATGTTGGCTTGAATACAACAATTTTACCATTTCACCACATTTTGATTGATTTATCATAATTAAAACTATGGCCATTTAATCCTGATCATACCGTTTAGATCCCGTGTCTGCATTAAATATGTGATTTGTTCACTGTAGATAATTTGAAGCCAAACAGAATCTAATTTTTGTACAGGGTAGTACTTGTTAATTGATTGTTGTTGAATATTAATTTGTGGGATAAGATTGAAGATGAGTTTCTCATGTACTAGTCTGCAATCACCATCGTTATTGTACAAATGCATTTCTCTTCTTTTTAAAGCCTACATCTGCAATGTATGTATTTCTTTCCTTTTTCTCTAACTTTTAAAATGGAAAAAGATAAATAAAAAATTAATAGGTGCTCTACGAAATATACTCCCATGAAACTATTATTTACGATAACATAAAATAATAACCCCTAATAACATGAAACATATTTCAAAAACTATTTCTTCACCTCTAATTTTTTTTACCTAGACCATTACTGCTAGTTATTTTTAACAGTGATAAGTACCAGTAATTATTAAGGAACATACGTAAGTCATCCTTAATTTCTTGTCTCACTTCCATTTTGATTTGGTTTAAGTTTGTTGTAAAAAAAAAATTCATGCTGCTAACCCGTGCCCCAAGATATTTGTTAAAGAATCTAAAAGAAATTTAAGTTGAAAAACAACATTTTTCTCCTATTTTCCTAAAAAAAAAACATTTTTCTTCTAATAAGAACTTAATAAAACAGGAAAATTGAAGGTGTATTCATCTTAGAAGATAAATTTTGTTCTCAATGTCTTCTCTCTTTGTATTTTTTTCTTTCTTCAAGTCATCATAATTCAGGTTTTGGTTTCGCGTGACACTTTAAATATGATCATGGTTTTGACCCTTTAAAATAAATCCGCACTTCAGATTATAGTGAAATATAAAATTTCTGTAAAAAAAAACAAAGAAAAGTGAAACTCAAATTTTCATCGTCCTATTTTTTTTTTTAAAGGAAGATAAGATATATTCTTTTTTTTTTAAGGAAAGATAAGATATATTCTAAAGAACATGTTTGAAAATCAATTTGTACAACGAGTTGATAAAAAATAAATAAAGACACTAGTTTTTTTAGAGGGAAATAAAAGACAATAGTTGATATTTTGCAGATTTGGATCCTCTTATATTTATTTTCAACGTGAAATAGTTAAATTGCTTGATTATTAAAAAAAAAAGTTATATTGCTTGAACTCATCCTGAAAATTTCATCGATCTATTTATATATTTAGGATCTTATTAACAACTCTAACGTTCATGAAATTTTTGACCGTGAGATCATCAACGTAATTTTAGAATTCAAAATCAAAGAATGTAAATTTATATGAAAATTGCTCCCTTCCTTTCTCTTAACTTAGTCAGAGTAACTTTCGTTCAATATTTTTCAGCTATAATTAACTCATACTGACACTTTTAAGATCGGTTGAACCGACTTAAAAAGTGATTGAACCGATCTTATAAGTATTAGCGGAAGCTAACTATGGTAATAAATGTTAAACATAAGTTAACTCTAGCTAAGTCAAGGGAATGATCAATTTTTATAAAGAGAAAAGTAATTTTCATTTTTTGTTGACGGGAGTAATTTTCAATTTATATTCTCATAAATTTATATACTAGTGTAATCAGGGGCGTAGCTACCTTATAGAGAGGAGTAGCTTTGACTACCTCAAAAATTTTATTTTTATTTGTATTGGTAAGTGTATTTTGTGTTTAACTACCCAATAAAATATATTTACTACCTCAAATAAGTTTCTTTGTACAAAGTTAAGAGAAATAAAATACTTACAAGATTACCACTTATTTAAAAGATTTAATTTGTCTTGACATTTTCAATATCTTAAACAACTAAAAAGATAATATTATCAACAATGAAAATCGTAAAGATAAACTAAAAAATAAAAGGGTTAATTATGTTTTTTGTCCCTATAAATAGGCGTGTTTCCAACATTAGTCCCTGCTTAAATTTTATTAAATTTTTGGTCCCCAACGTTTTTTTCCGTTAGCAAATTAGGTCCTCACTGTTAATTGTCGCTGATTGAGCAAACGGTGAAGCACACGTGGATGCCACATCTGACTTTTTTTTGTTGGGTTAAATATGTTTTTAGTCCCTATAAAATTGAGGCATTTTAAGTTTAGTCCTTACTTAATTTTAATAGTTGTTTTAGTCCTTACAAAAATACTATGCACTCAGTATTAGTCTCGCCTCAATTTAAATTTGTTTAATTTATGTTTGAACTCTTAAAAGTTCCTCTGCAAAAAATTATCGCAAAATTTGATTTATATGTCCAGATTTTATTATTTTTATCTTTAACTTTTATCATTTTCAAAAATTCATATTTAATTTGTTTCATGTTAAAAAATTCTAAATTTTAGTAATTGAACCTTTCATAGTGTTCTAAACTTGTCTCAAAAAAATCGTTCAAAAACTTAAAAGTTTAAGGATAATTAAACAAACTTTGTTTTAACAGGGACTAAAATTAGAAGTAATTTTTTTTGTAGGGACTAAAAAACCTACTAAAACTAGTTATGACAGTATTTTCATCATGAAAAGATATTTTTGACTAATAATTATTCCAAAAAAAACTATCAATTCGGCAACAAAACCACTCATGCCCGACAATGCAAGAGAAGTCATCGATAAGATAAAATCGTGAATATTTTTGGCATTGGGATAGCCATTCCGTCCATTTCGTCAAGATAGAGAAGACGTAGTCTATCATAACTAGTTACTGCCAAGAAAAAAAGGGCAGCGCCAATAAATCCATGAGATATTATTATTTGTAAAACTGCCCCATTGAGCCCAGTATCACTTATAGAACCAATTCTTAAAATTATGAAACCCATATGAGATACCGAAGAATAAGTTAGTCTTTTTATACAAGACGCCTACAGATCAACCAAAGAGTAGTGCTTAATTCAATTCTATTGTGTTGTGAGGGATGCCTCCTACTTATAAACACATTTTCAAGTTATAGTTTAGTCCTTATTTAATTTTAATAGGTTTTTTAGTCCATACAAAAAAAAATTACTTCTAATTTTAGTCCCTGCTAAAATAAAGTTTGTGTAATTATTCTTAAACTCTTAAATTTTTGAACGATTTTTTTGAGACATGTTTAGAACACTATGAAAGGTTCAATTACTAAAATTTATAATTTTTTAACATGAAACGAATTAAATATGAATTTTTGAAAACGATAAAAGTTAAAGATAAAAGTAATAAAATCTGAACATATAAATCAAATTTTGTGATAATTTTTTGGGGAGGAACTTTTAGTAATGTTCTTAACACGTCTACAAAAAATTGTTAAAAAACTTAGGAGTTTAAGCATAAATTAAACAAATTTGAATTGAACAGGGACTGATACTGAGTGCATACTATTTTTGTAAGGACTAAAACAACTATTAAAATTAAGTAAGGACTAAACTTAAAATGCCTCAATTTTATAGGGACTAAAAACATATTTAACCTAATAAAAAAAGTCAGATGTGGCATCCACGTGTGCTTCACCGTTTGCTCAATCAGCAACAATTAACAACGAGGACCTATTTTGCTAACGGGAAAAAACGTTGGAGACCAAAAATTTAATAAAATTTAAGAAGGGACTAATGTTGGAAACGCGCCTATTTATAGGGACCTAAAACATAATTAACCAAAAATAAAATTATCTAATTGTTTAAATTGTAAATATGGATAAGATCAATTATAGATGAATTTGACTCTTTAAATTGTTGTTGAACTCAAATTTTTTAATAAATAGCTATTATTATTATTTTTGTTACTTTAGCTTACATTTTATATAAGTAAAATGGTTGTGATTTTTTTTCTTCTGAATTACATTTAATATATTATTATTTTTTTTAAAAAATATTTATGTTTTGCAACGCCGTACAAAATTGGCTAGCTTCGCCGCTTAGGGTGTGTTTGGTCTGGAAGAAAAGTTGTGAAGAGAGAAATAAGTGAGAGAGAGAGAGAGTGAGAAGAGAGAAATATGTGAGAAATAGGGTAGATTTGATGTGTTGTGTGGTATAAGAGAGGGATGAGAGAAATGGAAGAGAGAGAAATGTTGATTATTTATAAAAATACTAAGATGCCCCTACAATAAAAAAATATCCATTACAATTATTTAATCTTTTATTCAAATTTATTTTAATTAATTAAACTTTATATCAATTAAATGAATTAGTTTTTTTTGGTGCTAAATTAAATTAATTAGTTTAATTGAATTAAATTAAACTAATTATAGTTTTTACGTAATTTAATCAATTATTAAGAAAATTTAAAAACTTTACTTACTTAGTTACTGTATTTGTACTATTCGGCATATGTATATACTATTAGGAAAGGAACGCTTTATCATCAATCACAGCTAATACTTGTGTTTCCATGTTGCAAACTTGCAACAATTTCACAAGGGTATTAGTGGAATTAAGATAAAAAAGTGGACTTCTACTCTCTTTCTTCTCAATTTTGAAGAGACTAAAAACAGTTGTGAGTCCCATGTGTTTTTATCTCTCTTCCCTCTTTCTCTTTGCAACCAAACATGAGAAGTTCTGAACTTCTCTCCTATTTCTCAGCATGCTCTCTCTCTCTTCTCTATTTCACCTCAACCAAATACAGTGTTAGTGTAATGTAATGGTTTTTGATAAAGAAGCTTAATGATTTTATATATTTTTTTTTTTGGATATGATGCTAACATAAACCGGAAAGTATTTGATTAAAGAAACTTTAAATAGAATTTTTTATATTAAAAAAAATATTTTTTAAACAACTAAAAAAATTGAAGACACTTTTAATATAACGTTTCTATATTAATTTTTCTAACCAGAAACATAAGTGCATTCATTCTATAAAAAATAAAACATATGAGCATTTTTTTTCTGACGAAAAAAAAACTGGCGTTCATTAGGATTTTTTTTAGAAAAAAAAGGCTTAATTAGCCTTTTGATCCCTTACATAATTTCATGTTTACATTTTGATCTCATAACTCGTAAAATCCACAATTTGGTCCCTCAACGTTTGCTCCTCAGTCAAAAAAGTTCACGGCGGTTAACTTTAACCCCAAATGTCTGTGGTGGATCAACTTTAAGAGTGTTCCACCGTAAATCTTATTAATTATTTTAATTTAAAACGTTTGATTATTTTATTAAAGGAGGATCATTGGATTATACATGTCTATTTTATCTTATAACGAGTCAACAATAACTAATTAATTCTCCCTCTCTTCATCTTCTTCCTCACTATTCTTCATCATCTTCAACTTCACATTCTTCAACATCATCATCATCTTCATCATTTACCCAGAATAATCAAGAAACATCAACCATCATCAACAACAACATCACCACCATTGATTTCTATCGATTTCTCACATCACTACCATAAATTATTTTCAAATCTGAATTTTTTCCAACAACATATGATCCCAAAAGACCAACTAAGCCAAGTATTCATCAACATTCATCAATCTTCAATGTTTAAAACTCAAAAACCCAGAAAAATTGAAAACTCAAATTAGCAGTACGGTTACCAATGGAAACACCAAAACCAGAACCACACGGATAACCACTAATAAATGCTTCTGGAAACACAACAAGCTGGGAACCATAACTAGCAGCTTCAGCCAACAACCTCTCAGTCTTATCTAAAACAAAATACTCATAAATCATAAACCAATTCAACACCGAAAATTCAGCGTTCTAGAAAGCTCAAACTTAAAAACAATCAATTAAGCCAATTATTTATCAACATTCATCAAGCTTCATCAATTGGGTTAGAAGGTCATGTTGTTCAATTAAAAGAGAAAGTGAAGAACCCAATTGAGAAAATTTCAAATGGGTAGCCATGGAAGAGAAAGATGAAGATAAAGGTGATGACTTTAGAGAAACTGGGCAAGTGGGTCGTGGAGTTGAGAAGAAATGGCCCTTAAAACAGTGTAACTGTGTTAGTGGTTGGTGCGTGAACACTATGTTGAAATGAGTAATTCCTCCTAATGCCATCAATAACAAATGAATTGATTTAGGCTTAATTGTTCCTTTGATTTTGTTTTGAAAACAGTGTTAGGTTGAGAGAATAGAGAATAAATTATAGAAAAATGTTTATAAATTGAGGAAGAAGAAGAGAGAAGATGATGAAAAATGAAAAAAATTAGATGCTGACGGTTCGCTATAGGTATAATGGACATGCAATCAAACAGTTAGAATCATATCATAAATTTTAGATATTAAAAAACTAACAGAAGGGATCAATTTGACTAACGGAGCAAAATAAGAGGGACAAAAATGTTGATTTTACGAGTTATGAGACGAAAATGTAAACTAAAAATTAATTGGGGGACCATTAATGCAATTAAGGAAAAAAAAAAAAAAAAAAAAAGGGAAGAAGAGTATTATTTGAGTGAAACTAATGAATAATCTGTGAAGCTTAACTGAAGGTGAAGGAGGAGGAAGTAGTGTAATGACAAAAGTAACCTGAGTGACAGATAGACTCAGTGAGAGAGAGAGAGAGACGTTGAAGAAGAAGAAACCAACAACACAAGTGACAGTGAAAACTCCATCACAGCCTCCACCTTCATATCAAATAATCAATCACACAACTGACATCTTAACTCACAAACTCTATTACCACATTTCCATTTCTTTTGGTTGAGATCGTTCCTCAGTTCTTATCCCTCTTCTACCTTTCTCCTTTACAAATTTCATCCACACATCCTAATTCAATTCAATTCACCATGCCTGGTCTTGTATCCCCCGGTGGACCTCCGCCCCGAATCTCCTTACCCGAAACCCCTACTCAAAGATCCGAATCCTCCAAAACACCAACCCAATCACCACTCCCAAACAAAAAACCACCTTCCCCTTCCCCTTCTTCACGCTCTAAGAAAAAAACACCCGAAACCCCAACCACCAACTCTCTCCTCTCCGAAGCCTCACTCGATAACCCAGATCTAGGCCCATTCCTTCTCAAAGTAGCCCGCGACACCATCGCTTCCGGCGATGGGCCCGCCAAAGCCCTCGATTACGCCATCCGCGCTTCTAAATCCTTCGAACGATGCGCCGTTGAAGGCGAACCGAGTCTCGACCTCGCCATGAGCCTCCATGTCCTTGCCGCGATTTACTGTAGCTTAAACCGATTCGAAGAAGCTGTTCCTGTTCTCGAACGCGCGATCCATGTTCCTGATGTCGATCGTGGTTCGGATCATGCTCTTGCTGCTTTCTCCGGTTATATGCAGTTAGGTGACACTTTTTCCATGTTAGGTCAAGTTGATAAATCCATTTTAATGTATGATCAAGGACTTCAAATTCAGATCCAAACGTTAGGTGAAACCGATCCACGCGTTGGTGAAACCTGTCGGTATCTGGCAGAGGCGAATGTTCAGGCGATGCAGTTTGATAAAGCAGAGGAGCTTTGTAACAAAACCTTGGAGATTCATCGTGCACATAGCGAACCTGCTTCTCTTGAAGAAGCAGCAGATCGGAGACTTATGGCGTTGATTTGTGAGGCGAAAGGTGATTATGAATCCGCTTTGGAGCATCTTGTTCTCGCGAGTATGGCAATGATCGCGAACGGTCAAGATAATGAAGTTGCTTCCATTGATGTGAGTATTGGAAATATTTACATGTCTCTGTGTCGTTTTGATGAAGCTATATTTTCTTATCAGAAAGCGCTTACGGTGTTTAAGTCGTCCAAAGGTGAAAATCATCCTTCTGTTGCGTCAGTGTTTGTTCGTTTAGCTGATTTGTATCATAGGACAGGGAAGCTTCGTGAATCGAAATCTTATTGCGAAAATGCTCTTAGAATTTACTCGAAACCGGTTCCTGGAACTACTGCAGAGGAAATTGCTGGTGGTTTGACCGAGGTCTCAGCGATATTTGAATCTGTTGATGATCCGGAGGAGGCATTGAAGCTTTTGCAGAAGGCGATGAAATTGTTGGAGGATAAACCTGGACAGCAGAGTACAGTTGCGGGGATAGAAGCACGAATGGGAGTGATGTATTATATGATTGGGAAGTACGATGAGGCGAGAAGTTCTTTTGAGAGTGCTGTGTTGAAACTGAGAACCAGTGGGGAAAGGAAATCTGCATTTTTTGGTGTTGTTTTGAATCAGATGGGATTGGCTTGTGTGCAGTTGTTTAAGATAGATGAAGCTGCTGAATTGTTTGAGGAAGCTAGGGGAATTCTTGAACAAGAATGTGGACCTTGTCATCAAGATACACTCGGTGTATATAGCAATCTTGCAGCAACTTATGATGCAATGGGAAGGTATAATTCAATTTATGCTTTTATGTTTGATGCAAGACTAAGGTCCTGTTTGGATTGACTTATTTGAATTTACCTGTTGACATAAGTACTTGCGAGACTGTTTAAGAAAACTTTTGAAATTGGCCTATGACATGTTCATAAGTCATTTTTCAGCTTATTTTCACAAGTCATTTAAGATATCTTATGAAAACTTTATAGCTTACACGAACACTATTAAACTTTATTTTATCTTTTGTTTCAGAAATAGCATATATACACGTATAAATGCACACTTATCAAGTGATTATGCTATAAGTTTCAAATTAAGCAAGGCCTATGTGATTTTGATGTTAAATTAAACTCTTGTGTTGTGTGATTCATGATTCAGAGTTGGAGATGCAATTGAAATCTTAGAATATGTGTTGAAGTTGAGGGAAGAGAAGCTCGGAATAGCAAATCCTGATTTTGAAGATGAGAAGCGTCGTTTAGCTGAGTTGCTGAAAGAAGCTGGCAAGACAAGAGACAGAAAAGCAAAGTCTTTGGAAAATCTTATCGATCCAAATTCAAAGAGGACAAAGAAGGAGAGTAACAAGAGGTGGCCTGGTTTGGGGTTTAGAATTTAATTAACCACGTATACTTTTTTCACATCTATTAATATTATATTGAATTGAATGCACATTCTGTAACATAGCATATCTTTGTATAGCTTTGGATATGTAATTTGGGAGCCTCCCTGATTTCCTGATATTTGTTTCTTGCTTCTGTTTTCTTTTTTATTTTCCCTCTTGTTCGTGGGTAATTGTTTTATTGATTGTGTTGTGACTTTTAGATGTACTGTTGTCTTTTTCTGGATAATATTGAAAGCAATTTTTTATTCGGAGTGAATAAATTTTGATTAGTGTGTTTATTTCATCTCGTTGTTACTGTTCTTGCAAGATTCGGTTCTCATTTGTGCATGGTAAGAAGGATCAAGTTTACTTTGGCCTTTGGCTACCGTGATTTGTTAATAACATATACAAACACCACCAAAATCGTTTTCCTTTTAGTTAGGATGAAAATAGTCTTGGTAGTTTTAACATTTTACAAGTATAAACCAATGTTTAAAAAATCGGATCAACAGGAACTGGACCTGGTTCCAGTCCAAGTAGCCTTTGAAACCTGCTGGTCAACCTAAACTGCTAAAAAATATGAAAGAAACTGGGATAACCCGTCCCTAACCGGAGAACCAGTCATGGTTTGAAAACAAAATCTTGGAAACCCTTCACTGAACGCTGTTGTGCCTCGATCATGGTGTGAAAGAAACATGTGAAACCTGCTTCTGCTCTGTTACTTTGCGATTCTTTGTCCTTGTTGAATCTGCTTCAGGTGTATTGTGATTCTTCTAAATTATGATTCATAATTCTGTTCCCCCTTTTGCCTCTTGATTCTTGCTCTATAAATTTAATCTTGTTCTGTTTGATTGAATCTGTTAAGTTGAATGAATTTAATCTTGCTCTATTAACCTTGAATCTGTTATGCTTAATCTTGCTCTGTGAATTTAATCTTGCTCTATTAACCTTGAATCTGATGGGTTTTATTTTATTAAAATTGGTGGTGGTGATGAAGTGGGTTTCAATCCCATAACTTCGTGAGACTGTTAAAACTTAAAATGATCTTGCTATGAACTCAACTAAACTTGATTTTGATAATTTGTTATGGATTTATGAGTTTGTACTGGTTATGACTTTAATTGAATTACCTATGAATTTAGCACTATATTTAGTTCAAACGGTTCAAAACGTAGTTCAAACCGGTTAAACCATGGCTCGGAGGTCACACTAGTTCGAACTGGTTTTTAAAATATTGATATAAACACTACCTAGATCTGTGTCAAAGTTTTTCATTTGTTATATTCTCATGCTTTGCCTGTTTATGCATGTAGTTTCATCCTATTTGTTGCAAATACATAAATTTCTTATTTTAGTACTGTTGCTGGAAATCTGCAATTGTAGCTTTCAATATCCTGGTTCTGAATCTATTATAGATGTCTATTTTTGACTATTTTAGTTAATTGCCGTTGCTTTTTTTTCCCCCAAAACCAGAAAACCCCTAGGTTCTATTCACTCATCCTCTTACCTCACCATTACCATACCTCAAAAAATCCCATTTCAAAAATCTTTTGTCAAAATCTTGGTTCCAAATCATTGATGATCGATTGCTAGGACGTTTCTACACACAATATGCATCAAAGAACAAGTATTGCAAGTTTTAACTCGTTATATTTGATTGGTTTTGT
>Ga0228710_1002959_pt1 | contig 27010 bp, 9 predicted proteins | sample MedpolnodulmetaG_FD_177995 | JGI IMG/M metagenome (GOLD analysis project Ga0228710, IMG submission 177995) | Root nodule microbial communities from Medicago polymorpha collected in Santa Monica, California, United States - pink nodules | ecosystem: Host-associated > Plants > Roots > Nodule... | reverse complement strand
TCGATTGCAATGGAATGGAGGAATTGATTAATTAATTGATGGAATGAAATCAATTACAAGGATTGAAATATAATGGAATCAATTCCAATTTCCAACGATTTCAATTTTTTCCCCAATCAATCTGAATCGGTTTTACTTTTTCTTCTTTCTATTTCTTCTATTATCTCTGTGTCCTTCTCTTTGTGTTGGGTCAAAATTAATTTCGATTGCATATTAATGGAATTGATTTTATTTATATGATTGTAAATGCAATGACACAAGATGAGCAGAAAATTAAAAGAATAATATCTATGTTTTAATTTGAGTTCTGATTGTTTCTTATCATGTCAATAACAAGTGTGTATCAAACACATGATAGGATAAAATAATGCTATCATATTTCGTATCATGCGTGCATCAAACAAATGATAGAATAAAAGTTATCATGTCACTATCATATCCTATCATTATCCAGCTTTTTATCATATCCTATGTCTATCATATCCTGCGTACCAAACGAGCTCTCAATTTTTTTTGGACCAAAATAGAGTAATAGTTAGTGATAACGTGATGATGGCACTTCAAGCACTCAGAGCGGTATCAACAAAATATCCAGAGCCGAAACTTCAAAATTTCTGGGAGACAGGTTAATCCACAAACACTCCCTTATTTTTTCTCTTCTATGACAGTCTTGCTTCTCTGCTCCTCAACAACCACATGTTGTAACAGCGGTATGTCATTCTGCTATACTTTGACTGCTACTCATTTCTATGTTCTCGCCAATCATGGAGGACCAACCAATTTTGTCAAAATCAAAACTTTATCAAACGGGTCATTCTTAACTTTGAAGAAACATTGTACAACTCACGTGGGTCATCGTGCATTTAGGACTATGACTAGATGTAACCATGACAATGATTTGGTTGTTGTAAATAATGGCAAGAAGAAGAAGAACAAAACTAGAGTGTCTGAAGAAGAAGTTATGGCCATTTTGAAGTCTATTTCAGATCCAAATTCTGTTTTTTCATACTTTAAGATAGTTTCTCAGTTGACTAATTTTGTGCATACTACTGATGCATGCAATTACATGCTAGAGATTTTGAGAGAACAAAAGAGAATCGAGGATATGGTTTTTGTGTTTGATTTGATGCAAAAGAAAGTTATTTACAGGAATTTGAATACATACACGACTATTTTCAAGGCTCTTTCGATTAAAGGTGGGATTGGAAGAGCGCCTTTTGCGCTTAGAAAGATGAGGGAAGTTGGGTTTATTTTGAATGCATATTCATATAATGGGTTGATTCATTTACTGTTACCTGGTTTTTGTAATGAGGCTTTGAAGGTTTACAAAAGAATGATCTCAGAAGGGATGAAGCCTAGCATGAAGACATACTCAGCGTTAATGGTTGCATTTGGGAGGAGAAGGGACACCGGGAACATTATGAATTTGTTGGAAGAAATGAAGAGTATTGGTTTGAGGCCGAATATTTACACGTATACAATATGTATTAGAGCGCTTGGGAGGGCGGGGAGAATTGATGATGCATGGGGAATTTTCAAGGAAATGGACGATGAAGGATGCGGGCCTGATGTTATCACTTATACGGTTCTGATAGATGCTCTTTGTGCTGCAGGAAAACTTGACAAGGCCGAGGAATTATATGTAAAGATGAGAGCTAGCAGTCACAGTCCGGATCGTGTAACATACATTACATTGATGGACAAGTTTGGTAAAGTTGGGGACTTGGAAACAGTGAAAAGATTCTGGAATGAGATGGAGGTAGATGGTTATGCTCCCGATGTTGTTACCTACACTATACTTATTGAGGCTTTATGCAAATCCGGGGACGTTGATCGGGCGTTTGATATGTTAGACGTGATGACAACGAAAGGGATTTTTCCAAATCTTCATACTTATAATACATTGATCTGTGGACTTTTGAAGGCAAGAAGATTGGATGAGGCATTAGAACTTCTTGATAATATGGAATCTTCGGGGGTTAAACCTACTGCTTTTTCTTATGTTCTTTTCATTGATTATTATGGAAAATCTGGTGATCCTGCAAAAGCTATTGACACCTTTGAAGCAATGAAAAAGAGAGGAATTATGCCTAGCATAGCTGCGTGTAATGCGTCTTTATATACTCTTGCAGAGACGGGTAGGATCAGTGAAGCTGAAGATATATTCAATGATCTTCACAAGTGTGGCCTTTCGCCGGATTCAGTAACCTATAACATGTTGATGAAGTGCTATAGCAAAGCGGGGCAAATAGACAAAGCCACACAACTTTTGTCTGAGATGATAAGCAAGGGGTGTGAACCAGATGTAATGATAATCAATTCTTTAATTGACACACTTTACAAAGCTGGCCGAGTTGATGCGGCGTGGAAGATGTTTGGGAGACTGAAGAATTTGAAGCTAGCTCCTACGGTTGTGACATACAACATTTTACTTACTGGTCTCGGGAAAGAGGGAAAAATCCTGAAGGCCCTTGAACTATTTGGGAGTATGACAGAGTCTGGATGCCCTCCAAATACAATAACTTTTAACTCGCTCCTCGATTGTCTTTCCAAGAATGATGCAGTTGATTTGGCTTTGAAGATGTTTTGTAAAATGACAATGATGAACTGTAATCCTGATGTTCTGACATACAACACTATCATCTATGGTTTGATAAGAGAAGGAAGAGTTGATTACGCGTTCTGGTTTTTCCATCAGATGAAGAAATGTCTTTCGCCTGATTATGTAACTTTGTGCACACTCATTCCCGGTGTTGTAAGGCATGGAAGGGCTGAGGATGCAATCAAGGTTGTAATGGAATTTGTACATCAGGCAGGTTTACAGACAAATTCACAATTCTGGGGTGAACTAATGGCATGTATTTTATCTGAAGCAGAAATTGAAGAAGCCATTTCATTTGCTGAAATATTGGTATGCAATTCTGTTTGCCAAGATGATCATGTAATGTTACCTCTAATTAAAGTCCTGTGTAAGCGGAAAAAGGCCCTCGATGCTCAAAATGTATTTGACAAATTCACCAAAAACTTGGATATTCACCCAACCCTAGAATCATACAATTGCCTGATGGATGGACTTCTTGGATCTAATTTCACCGAAAAGGCTCTAGAACTTTTTGAGGATATGAAGAGTGCAGGTACTCATCCTAACAATTTTACTTACAATTTGTTGCTTGATGCTCACGGTAAATCCAAGAGGATCAACGAACTTTATGATCTGTACAGTGAGATGCGTTCTAGAGGATGCGAGCCTAATGCCATAACCCATAACATTATCATCTCCGCGCTTGTGAAATCTAATAATTTGAATAAAGCTTTGGATTTATATTATGAACTCATGAGTGGTGATTTCTCTCCCACTCCTTGTACATATGGTCCTCTTATAGATGGTCTTTTAAAAGCTGGAAGATCCGAGCAAGCAATGAAAATTTTCGAGGACATGTTAGATTATGGATGCAAGCCCAACAGTGTTATTTACAATATTCTTATCAACGGATTCGGGAAATCGGGTGAAATTGATATTGCTTGTGAATTGTTCAAAAAGATGGTTAAAGAAGGAATCAGGCCAGATTTGAAATCCTACACCATTCTTGTAGAATGTCTGTGCATAACTGGTAGAATTGATGAAGCTGTTCAGTATTTTGAGGAACTAAAGTTGACTGGGCTTGATCCTGATACGGTTTCGTACAATTTTATTATCAACTGGCTTGGAAAATCACGTAGATTGGATGAAGCTCTTTCTCTCTTTAGTGAAATGAAGAATAGAAGAATTTCTCCTGATCTTTATACTTACAATGCATTGATTTTACATCTTGGAATTGCTGGAAAGGTAGACCTCGCTGTAAAGATGTATGAGGAACTACAACTTGTGGGTCTTGAACCAAGTGTTTTTACTTATAATGCTCTCATTCGCGGTCATAGTTTGTCAGGCAATAAAGATCAAGCCTTCTCTGTCTTCAAAAAGATGATGGTTGTCGGTTGTAGCCCCAACACAGAAACATTTGCACAACTGCCTAATAAATGTTGATTTTTACTATTATCGCATGTAAGTGTATATGTAACCATTTATTGTGTAAGTTTCTGGTCTCAAAAGGGTGGCATGAAAGTAAATTGTAAAGGCAGATCCCTGAGCAGGCCTGGTACATAATCCATTTGGAGCTGTTTACATTGAGCTTTTCTTTATCCTCACCTCGATCTGTTTGAATCAGTTTTACTACATCTTTAGGTTCCTTTTTCTGGTCTTCATCATCCTTGTTGTCACTTGTGCTGAAATAACCATTGTGCTCAGCTACTTCCAGTTGTGCAGTGAGGATTACTTGTGGTGGCGGCGGTCATACCTTACTTCTGGTTCTTCTGAACTATACCCCTTTCTTTATGCAACATTCTACTTCTTTGCCAAGCTTGAAGTCACACAGTTGGTGTCAGTTATATTTTACTTTGGATACATGCTTTTAGCTTTTCATGCATTTTTTGTCGTAACCGGTACTGTTGGATTCTATGCATGCTTTATGTTCACAAGTCTCATATACTCTTCAGTCAAAATTGATTAGTTATAGCAAGCAACGGTTTGGGTTAATCTACTATGGTTATTAGAGGATGAAGGAAGTTTGTGTAAGGATTTTGAAATTCCGATACTGTCATGTTCACGTGTAACCTATTCTATACAATTTGGAATTATGATGACATCGATTCTTTTGTTTCGGTATCATTTCAATTGCCTTTGTCTCGTTTAAATAGAGATTTATTTGAGGGTGGTTTGTCTTGTCTGAATAGCTGTTTTCTGTCTTTAACTTTTTATATAACTGGAGCACTATGTCTTAGTATAAATGAAATGTCATCAATTTGAGCTTGAATGCCTGGAATAATTGGAATCTAACTGAATATGTGATGATCTTAAATGGTCGCATATAGGCAGTGTCGGTACTTTTTATCTAAAATGTTGGCTATATGGTATTTTTGTTCATTTGCAAAAAGATACCGTTGTTCATAACTTAGGTAGAGTATCTGTGTTATTAGTTAATCATTATATTTGTATTGTTGTTCGTATGTTTCTTGACCAGTTGGTTTCTTTCCCAAAAAACAAGGTCAGATTGTTGTCCTTGATAGTAACTTTGATCACTGTAATTCAACAAAAACAAAACTCAATTCTTCGTATGATGATCTATTATAGTATTTTAGGATAAGTAAATCCAATGTTAAAAATTTATAGCACATTGTAGAACACCTATCAAAATGATCCACCTTAAAAAAATAGCTATGAAAAATGTACCGTAAAATTATAGAGACATGCAAACTTGTCCAATTTTTACTCAAATAAGGGGGTTTTCAATAAGTTATTCCTGTGATGATAGCTATGGGATTAAGCTATCTAGTAAACACATAATTAACTTGTTTAACATGCGTCTCAAAATAAATAGGTTCGTCCATTCTTTGCTTTTATTTTTTATTTTTAATAAAGACTTGGTTCAGCTATGAAACTCTACAACTTGAGTTTACAATGGTCAAACATGTTTTGACATGATTTTCATGATGTTTGGTTTCTATAATAAGAAACAATTTTAATTTCAGAATCAATTCTAAGTTGAAGCGATTATTTGTAACTTAACGTTATTTGTAACTTAACGTTGATGTTGCATCAATTGATTCAATTCTAACTTTTTGTAATTTTTTAAATATTTTTTTTGAACAGGGTAATTTTTAAAAATATTAGAGCTCATTTTGGTAAATTACATACTAAAAATTCATTTTATATACATGTTCATAAGACCCAACTCAATTGACAATGACAATAATGTTAGATTGGACTTCTTTGCTCGAGTTCGAACTCGGGGACCTCACAATTGTGTGAGTTTCAGATTATGTTTGCCGATTCGTCTACAAACAAAAACAAAACTAAAAACAATTAATATCTAAAATATCCATACATTAATTCATAAAAATCAATTTTACATGAATGAATCTAAATAGAAATGATTTTACATTCAATCTATTTTAATCAAAGTCAATTTTTACCACTACACAACCAAACACACTAAGCTTCTGTTTGGTTTCACGTTGAACCAAGGCCAACATTATTCCTGTGAAATCGTTGCTTAAACATTACACAATAAGACACTCCGTGCTTAACTGAGGTTCATCAATACAATATCTGCTAACAATTTCTTCAACAAAAAAAAGAACCGCTAACAATTATTCTTATATTCTTGATGCTTGCCTACAGACTACAAAACATTAATTTTAACTTTTCCACCTTATTTGACTTCCAAGTGAGTAACTAATCTACTGGACTTTCGTTCAGAAGGTGCTTACTGATTTATGAAAGAGTAGATTGTGATCTCTCGTCTCAAGGACCCCCATCATTTAACAACCATTTCTCAACAAAATAGATTTCAAGAAACTCTTCCAAGTCTATAAATACAGTATCTTCCTTCACAACCATCAAAAGTTATCCGCTTACTCAACTCAAGCATCAAAACTTAGACACATTTGATTGAGAGCTTTATCTTGTTCTTTGAAACGTTTTAAACGGGCTTCCGTCTACTTGTAGCCATTAGACGGGCTCCATTTAGCAGTTAGCAGTAGCCAAACATCATCAATAGTAGCAAATGTACCAAAGGGATATCTTGCATTGTACATCGGAGAGGAGATGAAGCGGTTTGTAATCCCCATGCCATACTTGAACTAAGCTTCATTTCAAGACTTGTTGAGTCAAGTGAAGGAAGAATTTGGATATGATCATCCAATGGGTGGCCTCACAATTCCTTGCAAAGAAGATGTTTTATTGCACATAACTGTTAGCTTCAATGGGCTATAAATCTAAAACTGCAAGAGACTGACATAGATTAGTAGTGATATTCTGTACAATAGGCATATTTTATTATTTTACACTTGTAAATATTTTCCTTTTCCCTTTATCGGGAATGGGTGAAACATGTCCATCTGAATGACATACTTAGTAACAAATTATTTTCCTCTTTATAATTTCTGTTTAAACGTAATGACACTGTTTCAACAACTCAACTGGCTCCTCTGTGTTTCTATTGATGAACTACTAGACAAGTGAATCCTTGGAAAAACGAAACTAAGAAGCAGTCTCTCTAAGGTTGATAAACTTTCTCGAACTTCATTTATCTCCATCTAGGCAGAGGACATAAGCTAAGAACCATGTTATTGCAATGACTTACTTAATCTGTCTTTTGTCGGAAAGCACGAAATTAGCGGCAAGCCGGCAACCCTTTACAAGTTCCTAGAAGCCTCCATAAATCAAGCATTAAGTTAAACCTAGCCATCTCATTTGACTTCCAAGTGGGTTATCAACAGACATTTCATTCAGAAGGTTGAGCAAGCTATAACCCTTGACAATCCATTGAATCCAAGACAAGATCATATGATCCCTCGACTCATCTCATGGAGCCCATCATTTAACAATAATTTCTTAAAGAAGTTGATTTGAAGAAACTTTTGAAGACTATAAATGCACGACTTTCCCTCACAGAAATCATAAGTCATTCGCATACTTAAGTATCAAAAGATAAATACCTTTTTCTTAAATTTGAGAGTTTTAGCTTGCTCTTTGAAACATTTAGCAAGGACTTCCGTTTACCTGCAGCTATAAGAAGGGCACCATTTAGCAGTAGCCAAACATCATAGAAAGTCATGAATGTGCCAACGGGCTATCTTGTGGTGCACATCGGAGAGGAAATGAAGCGTTTTGTGATCCCCGTGTCCTACTTGAACCAGACTTCATTTGAAGAGTTGCTGAGTTAAGCAGAGAAAGAATTCGGATATGATCATCCAATGGGTGGCCTCACAATTCCTTACACATAAAATGGTTTTTGCATATTACTTGTCGCTTCACTGGGCTGTAAACCTGCAGCTGCAAGAGACTGACATAGATTAGTAGTGAATATTTTTCCTTTTCCCTTTATTGGGAAAATGGGCGAAAATTGTCTATATGAATGACATACATAGTACTCACTAACATTATTTCACGCTTTTTTCAAATGATGACATAATGTTTCAACAACTTCACTCTGAGTGTCTGTTTGTTCATATATTCATGAGTTACTAAACTGGTGATTCCTTAGAAAAAAAAGAAACTGATTAAGAAGCAATGATGAATGAACTCAAAGAATGTATTTACAATTGTCTATTGTGAGTGAATCATTTCAGTAGACAAGATTGAAATGAAATGAATCTATGTACAATAATACTGACAGAATTATAAAATTCTCTATCTGTAACAAACAACCAAATCAGAACAAGAATTGTAATATTTTGATTGATGGGAATAAGAGAATACAATACACCCCCAATTTCAAAATTCGACAAACCCTAAGCGCAGAATCAAAGAGTGAGAAAAGGAACCACCGAGTGGAAAAACAAAACCTCAAACACGAACAATCGAATGAAGAAGAAGAACGAACATACCTGAACGAGAGAGAGCGCAAGGAAAAAAATGGCAAAAAAATTTGGACCATTTCTCGATTTGTGCGTGTCATCCTTGCGCAGGGGCCATGCTAATCTTCTCTGTATCGTTCCAATTTTATCGGATGTCCCCGAAGGGACAAACACTGCTGTTTGTCTAGGCTATATAAACAGTAGAACTGTAAAATATGTAAGCGATGTGGGACTAATAGCAAGCAAACATAATACTTACATGTTTCTCAACATTCACCGGAAGCAGCGAAAGCGGCCAAGGTGGGTGCATGCATCTTACTCTCACTCTCAGTGATTTGAGTTGAGTAGTGAAGAAGTTCCTCCCTCTCCCTCACAGTACTCAAACCAAATCAATACAATCATCATATCAATGACATAGATAGATACATAGAAGCTTTGGTCCGTCTTGCTATCTTGAATGACACAACACAACCTTACATACATTCTTCTTATGCTCCTTAAAATCAAAGAGGTGATGTGGCTCGTTCTACTTTACCCCATTAAGTGTAATAGGCGGTGCTGCTTATGGTAGTCCAAGCCTCACTGAGATTACCAAGCTGATTTTCTAGGCTGTTTTGCTTGAATGCTGAAATTATGGACGTTATTCTTGATATTGAGTTAGCTCAAGTGAAATGTTGGACACATCTTTGGCTTGAATCTAATCCCCAACTTGTTAACTTGACTTTTACGTAATCTAAGATTATTCCTTGAAATTTGTTGACGTTGATCCTATTGCGAATATTGGTCTCTAGTCTCATTTAGTGGGATAGTATATCCGATTCTAAAGATGATTTTAATTGTAATATATTAAGTTTAACTTTATATAGATTTTGTTGACCATGATTTTAGTTATTGTAAACTCTGCACTTTTTTTCCTTTCATCAAGGTTTTACTCCATTGTGTATTACTTGCTAAGATTTCTAATGAGGCAAAGTATTTTTACCATTTTGTGTTGCCTAGGTTTTGATCTACTCCCCCAAGCTTGTACCTACTTATTTTCTTTATATAATTTTTAGAATCTAGGCAAGGAAGATAGTTAGTTATAGGTTATCAACCTAGTTGGGACGTCATAACTTTTTTTTTTTTTAAGGATACTTAGTTTTCACTTGATTCTTCTGCACTATATTGCTTTATGCAAAAAATTCTTAATATTTTTTATGCAATTCATTTTTTTTCACAACTCACTAAAATGTATATGGTTAATTGCTGACTTTCAAATATAATGTTAATTCACTTCATTTTGTAAACGATGAACAAGCTCTGATCTTTCATGCTCTACACCTAGCACCTCCGCCTCGCCCCCTCTGCCGCCATGCGCCATCTCGCGCCCTAACGATGAAGTGTATAACATATAAGCATGCCTGATGACAATATTAATATACACGAGAACATCACTCTTCATTATCACTTTTTTTGTTGTTGAGAGAAACAACACTATGTTGCAACTGTTTTTTTCTTTTATGATGGCTACTGGTAATTGTAAACGAAGGTGGATTATAAATTGAAAAAACAACTTGAAATAGTGTTTGCCTTATAGATACTCTTTTTTCTCTCTTACTCTACCCTCTAGGCCTCTACTATCAACTTGATAGGCAGGTATGCTTTTGATTTGAAGCCGCGTGTAAATCATGCAGAACAAACTTTAGGAGTGAAAAATAGACATGAGAACGCAAGTACCGGGCACTTCATAGTGTTATATGAAAGGAGAATGGGTATTCAGATGCAATATATCACTGGTGTACACTAACACTATACATACGCTTGTCTGTGTGTCTATTATACATTATATATATAGAAAGGGGTATTTGAACTTTGTGTCTTTTATACATAGAATGCACATATTTGAACTGTTACTACAGAATACAGTACTAAACTTCGCTTCTTTCCACTTTCGGTTCACCATGTGATTCAGCTGGTTCGTTTGATGATGATTGCTCTTCTGCAGGTGCACTGGACTGGGCAGGTTTTTTGAACTGCACCAAGATCATGGTCATGTTATCACATCCTTCGCCACCAGCAGTTGATGGTGCCAAACACCGGTCAAGTACTCTTTCACACACTGTAGAAAGTCTCGTTTCCTGCAGCAGAATTACAGATCAGCTGATTAATAGTGCATTACGTGAAATGCTAGACGTTATAAAAGACAATGGTTATTAAAGCCTAGTGCATCAACGGATGTAGAACATCACGGATCCTGTCCATGGTAAAGAAATGTGATGTGTTACTGAGCAGTGAGCACTAGCAGAATGCTTTATTAATCCTCTCACACTAATTGCAAGCAAAAATAGCAGAATGCTTATTGGTGGAAGTACCAAGTACTGCATTCAATATCATTGATAAGCATAACTAATCTCTGAAAAACTAAGACAGCTATCATAAATTTAATACTTCATCTTCTTATTAGGAAAGAAATTAAAAACTTAGATCTCACCAAACACAGTAGTTCATGAACTAAATCTACCAATTGTTGACTTGACAAGCAGTCCCTGAAATAATCCAAGGAAATAAATTATTATTTTAAGAAAGGCAGTACGAGAGGCATGTGCAATCGAAACTAATTCCAGAATCAAACTAAGTGTCAACAATAGTAAGACCTCAACTCACATGTGTCTAGCAAAATAATTAAGCAGAAGGCATTTATTCAATAAAAAATTCTGTGTGAATTATGAAACTAGTGTTTCCATCAGTGTCTAAACATGAGGAGATCAGTGTAATTTACTCATATAGACGCATGAAACAATGCACTTTTCCCACGCCAAAGAATAAAGACATAATATTGTCTGCCTATATGTGTGCCTAGAATGGAAACCCTATTAATTATTACATTTTAATTGTGTAAACTATTGATATCTCTCAAATACATCACAACATTCAGAATCATATGGAGATATAAAAGTATGACATAAGTACCATATGCCATCACAAGCTAGCACCATAAACTCATCTTCATCACAAAGCTCAACCTATAACAAGTGTCAAAACAAAAACAATATATCAGTCATAGCTGATAAATACTTCATAACACACCATGCATTATACTATTTATGGGATCTACCATAAAGAAAATGGAAAATGTGACACATCTGTGTAGTGTATGTGTATCACTGAGACAGTTAGTGGATTTGCATCACAGTGACAAACTTACAGTGTTTATATCCGGATTGGCAGTTACAACTTGCTTTTCAGCAGGAAGAAATTTATTCTGTTTAAATTCCATGTCACCTACAATGAATTGAGATCTATCAAAGATTGGAAAATTTATATTACACCCAATTTCACCCCTCAAATCCTATAAAAGATATCTCTGAAGAAATCAGTTTTGAAACTAAACTCCTAATGCCTTGTGAAGAACCAAAATACAGCATACATGGAAGGAAAAAAACAGTAGAAATTTGTTCGGTTTATTCGTCGAATTTATGAATTATCCTGAGCTAAAGATACAAAGGCCCCGGCCCAGGTTGCTCACCTGGGGGGCGGATTAAAATTGGTAAAAGAGGGGCAACAAAAAAGGTGGTTTAAATTAATCTTTAAAAAAGTTCACAATCCCATAGGAAGTTACCAATAGCTCTTGCAAGGTTTAAGCTGCCATTCACTCGCCCTGCATGAATAAAACCACCAGCTTTTAAGATTCTTTCCTTCTCAATCTCAAGATCAGGTTTGTGGTCTCTAGACAAATTGTATGCCTACAGAAAAGAGCCGTTGTTAAACATTGTGTGTAATCATCCGCAAGATTTGTAACTTAGAAATAACTGAGAATATGTAATCTGCCAGAGAAAGAGACGAATCATTTTCAATAGGAGGCACATATTTTTTACCGATGTGCAGTAGTCAAGCAACTCGGGCATATGAAAACAGCATTTTATATTTATCTGTATTTGTCTGTCTACATATATGAAAGCATTCAACATAATAAACATTAAGGAATTTCCATTCGAGAGTTACCTGGCCCTTCCGAGATATTACACAACGCGAATCACCAGCATTTGCAACAACAACTTGGTTGTTTCTAATAACTGCAACACAGGCTGTGCTTCCTGAAGTTGGTCCAGCAAAATCAGAATGAGGTCCCTGATTCCAAAAAATAAATTCAAATTAGAGAGATGCAGAGAATGTATAGCATAATAAACTCGCATAAAACAAGCATGTCGGGAGAAACATAACACTATTATCCAAGAACGTGATATTTCATTACCAGGCACCTAATTACCAAGTATATCCAATTAAGCTGTGATACTGTTGAGTATTAAACTATCCTTCAAATGTCAGACCTACCTCCTCAAAAGCCCAATCATCAACTCGGTTAATACCATTGCTGCTTCGTGGAGACCAAATCAACCCTTCTATCATCCCACTAAACTTGTTTATCTTATCTCCCAAGATTGATAGCTCCCTCCATCCTCTTTGACCACGCATCATCTCATCCATTCTGCATAGTATTGAAAATACCAGTTTATAACTAAGTTTCTTTTCATATTTTAGTTTAGAGGGGGAGACAGAGCATTATGCACTAGGAACCACCAGAACTTTTTCCTTCTGTATCAATTACAACAGGAGACAAAAGATATAATGTCACACTTCATGTCTACTCTGTGATGTTAGTTCTGGAACAAAATAAATTGAAGAATATGCAACACCATGATCAGTAACTAACAAATAGGCTACAGCTTCTCATTAGAAAAAAGATATGTATAGTTTTTCCATACTCCCGATTGGTTCATGCATGAAACATACTTAAGTAACTTTAAGTGAGACTAGTCAACTATGTTTCTTTGTATATTAAAGAGAAAATGATGTAGAATAAGATATACAAAACGAAGGTTTTAACTTATGATCCAAATGGAAGGTTTTGAACAGCACAAAAATTCAACTTCTGCCAAACATGAAACCAATTGTCACTTATTTACAGAATACAGGCAGAGGAACTGCTATTAAGCATAGACATGACACTCCTTTTTCATCTACCTTAAAAAAGCTTGTTGAAGAGAGGTTCCTATATCTCCAACTAAGTATGCTTCATTTTTTAGCATCTGTTGGTGAAGAAACTTAGCACAAAACTTTGCAACCACCTTACCTGAAAATTTTGGATTCAGTAAGCATTCATAATACAGCTTTGATTACAAAGTAGACATTTTGAGATGATTATTGGGATCTGTATCCCAATTATTTAAGGACTAATTGGAATGAAACTAAAGTTAAAGATGCCTATTTGCAAAAGTTGCAAGTGTAGGGTATGTTTGGATTGGTGGTATGGGATGGAATGATATTAACATGTGTTTTAAAAACTACTAGCCTATTCCATTCCATCTCACACTATCAATCTAATCACACCCTTAAGGTTATGCACTTTTCACAGTGGAAAGAAGACATTTGGAATTTGAAACAAAGTAATGAAAGTGGCATTCTGCCATCAATTTAAGTAGCCAAACATTTTCAAATCTTACCTCCATGACCATCATAAACGCCAAAAAATGAAGTAGACTTGTCCAGATCAGTATATGCAGCATGCTAACAAACGAAAAGAAAGTGAAAAATCATCAGCATACTAATGGAGTGGAATGACCATCATAAACACCAAAACATGAAGTAGAGCCATCCAGATTAGTATATGCAGCATACTAACAAACGAAAGGAAAGTTAAAACATCATCAGCATATTAATGGACTAGACAAAATCAATCTCAGTCGAGCAAAATCAATTGAATGAATCAAAACATGAATACAAACTTAAAAGCATAATTGATGGCATCCACATAAACTCCTAAAATTGCAAATCACTAGATCAACCATTGAATCTTTTCAAACAATGAAGCAAAAGATAAAATCATATTTTTCCGGTTACCCTGATAACATCAATATCTCTCAACCAGAATGATAAGTCAGGCCCATTACACAGAGCCCAAAATCAACAAATATACCACAATCCTCACATACTAAAACAATACCAGTAGAAATGTCGAAGGAGCCTCAAATCAAGAAACCTTAATCAATTTATAAAACTTATCGAGAAATACGATATATTATTCAACAGTCCATAGTTACTCACTGCATCATAAAACTAATCAAGAAACCTTAATCAATTTATAAAAAAATTGTTTGAATAGAGTTACTCACAGCATCTTCCATTGATGCACGCCAGCCTTGCATTGATGATAAACCATATCTAAGACGGTCATTTTCGCCGTCTTCAGAAAACTTTTCAGTTTTGGGAGTGCTGAGATATATTCCCATTGCTAACTGTTTTCACTATCAAATGAAATATCAAGATTATTTTGCATGAAAATCAAGATTACCTTTAAAAGAAAAACAAGATTTATACTATGAAGAAATCGAGGAGTTAACGAATCAAGAAGGATTAGAATGATAAAGATAGCAATAAAGTTAAATTAAAAATCAAGAAAATGAGAGTGACGATGATTGAAAAGGATTAGATAACAAAAACAGGAGCAGAAGTAAAATAAAAAAGCATGCGTACCTGAGCAGAGGAAGAGCAAATGATAGAAAATGAAGAAGCAAAAGAGAATTGATAAGGAATGAAATTGAATGAAGTAACTCAGGCAGAAGAAGAAGAAGAAGGATGATGATGACTGTTGAAAGACTGAAAACACAACATTGTCATTTTCTCTCTCTTCGATTTTGTTCTTATCTCCTTATTTATTTATTTATTCCTTTTATTGATTCTCATTCGGTTGTTATAAAATAGATAATTATTATTTAGATTATTTGATATCTTTTGCTTATTGTAAAGCCCAAAGTGTATCGTGCGTGCAGCTCTTGTAGATTAGATTTGATACGATCTGATTTTTTCTCCTTTTATATTTTATTTCGTGTTTCCCTGTGCAAGAAAGAATAACTGTTTAACTGTTTTACTCTGAAAGGAAATATACCGATAAAACCATACTTATTTTGTCTTGTTTCTTTCTATCTGGAAATGTAACTGTTTTCTGTGTTTTGTTAACGTTGACAATTGACAGATAAAGACGCTGGTAAGTTGACATAAGCTGCAACAATGACCAAAACAGTAAAACTCATTTTAATATTTGGGAGACACTTCACACTAACTCCGAAGACTTGTCTGCCTTCTAACAAATTTATCCAGAGTTAGAACACAAGAGACTTGGACCTTTTACATTTAACAGTCCTCTATTGAGGATTCAAATTCAGAAGCATTATTCTGAACTTGATTAAAACCACACGACTATTTTAAAATCAAGCTAAAAAATGATATCATCGGATATATACCCTGCTCTCCCAACCCAATTTATAGCTTGAAGCAAACTCTAAGCCTCCACTCCGCGAACATGTTTAAGAGATTTCGCTTAACAAAATATTCATGATCATTGCGGATACACATTCCAATTCCAGCCACGTTCTCTCCAGCTCTTTAAAAACGACGCATCAGTGTTACATTTGAAAGTCCGGTGAAGATTTGAAAATAAAATAAAATAAAATAATTAAGTATAGGTTTGGACCAACGAGCACAACTTTCATCATTGTCAAGTATATGTTGCCTCATAATCTGGAATTCCATGGCATAACTTGGATCATTCATGCACTATAGTGTAGGCTCAATGAATATTGTGGTTGGATTCCTCAACAACGCACATTCTTCTCCTCTCCCCAGACATGAAGGCTAATCCACATGCTTATTATCTCAAAATGGATCTAACATTTAATCAAACAACCTGGCAAATGAGATACTCTGAATATTAGACAAAAAAGTGTCATATATGTGTTGTTGAACATGAATGAAAATATTGACATCAAATGAATTTGTTAGAGCAAAGCTTTCAAGGAAGTCAAACATACAATTGTATGGAGTCTTTATTTTGGATCTATGTCATTATGTTGTTTTCACCCTTAAATTTTTGTGATGTTTACTAAATTGGTTTTTACTTTTTTGATTATCCTCATATCGGGGATATATAATCACAATCTATTGTGAAAGGAACTGAAATCTTATCAATTTGAATTGGTAGTGATTGTGCAGTAATTTCCCACTTAGTAAGCGTCCAAGAAGCAGAGATATTTGGTTATCAACTTAATATTTTTCCATTTTGTCAAATATCAATATTTAGAGAGGAGTTGGTGAGAGAAAAGAGAGGTTATTTGGTCTTCAAAACTGCATCATGTGACGTGAAGACCACATTGATGTGTAAATGGATGCTACTCAGACAGTTAACATGTAATATCGCCATCACTGTTTTTGTTAGTTAGCATTGAAGATACTCTTAAAGTCATGTCAACATACTAATTGGCAAAACATGGCCCGGATCTAAATAAGAGGTTTTGAAGAAGTTCACTCTAAGTTATGCCATCATATGCTCGATGCTAATAAGCATTACAACTTAGTCATAAACAGGCAGATTAATCCAGTTAATTCAATTTTACAAAAAAAATGTTTACTGGAGCATCGCTTAATTATTACCATGAATGATTAGTCTATTGACTCTTGGTCCTGGCATGTTACACAGTTTTTTGTAAAATACAAAATTAATCATGTATTGATGTAATCTAATCTTATATTTGACTTGTATTTGGAAAATATTTTTGTTGAAAAGAAAATAGTGTAACAGAACTACAGAAGTATAGAACACAGATTTGTGCGCACACACAAAAGAGAGAGATCCTTGTATCAAATCCTTTTGGAGCTTTCATCATATCCGTGCACTATACAATAACCTACAACAAAGACATAATCCAGTATCTCTGAATTCCTTGTATACATTAATTTAATCAATCCAAAACAATCACAGATCACACCAATGTTAATTTAATTTATTGATTGATTTAACACTAAATCCCCCTTTCTAGAAATGAAAAGTTCAATTTATTATTGGGACAAAGGGGACAGGACTGAATTCATCAGCATCAACAGATTCATACAGTTACAACACAAACATACTTCAGAATATGATGATAGATAAAGAGAGTTGAATTAATTAGCTAATGATGGTGGCAATAACAGGGTACTTAGCTACAAACTTGGTTTCCCAATCATTCAGAACCCCGATCTCTTTCTCGGTAAGTCCATCGAGCGACGAGGTTATATCTTCTTCGTTCTTGCTCATCTTTGCAAGTGCTCTGCTAGCGTCTTTGCCGGCGAACATGGCGTAGGCTCCACCTGGACCGTAGAACGATTTACCGGTGGTGACATCGAAAACGCGACCCTTCACCGCCACGTAGATGGGCTTCGATGGATCTGTTCCGTTGTATTCGCTCAGTTGTTGTGCTGTCATCTCCATCTCCTCTTCTTCTTCTTCTTCTTCTTCTTCTTGTTCTTCTCGATCTAAGGAATGAATCTCACGCCACACAAAGCTTCACTACTTCGCCGCGTTTCAACCGCTTATCCTTTTATCTGCTTTTCTTTTACTTTCACATCACCTAACTTTCTTTATTGTAATTTTATTATTTCCAAAATTTTGATCCACTTTAGATAAACTTTTCATAAATCAATCACAAATTCTTTTCAAAAAATTTAAAAGTTATAACCAAGTTGTGGATGAAATTTAGGATACACAGATAACTCTTTTTGTGTATCATACAAAAATAATTTATACATAGATAATTTGAAGAATTTTAAAATGATGAAAATTTATAAAGTATTTTTTTCAAGTTAAATTTAGAGAATTTCAAATGACATCTAAAAGTTAAGAATTTTAAAATTCTTCATTGTTATAATTTTACAAATTTTTCATTTTGGTCCTCAAATTTTTCAATTTCACCCCAATATTTTTCCAAAAATAAGTAATTTGACCCCTCAAAAAAATTTAAAATTACAAATTGACCCCTAATTTCATTTTTCAAATTTGGCCCAAAAAGATTAAAATTTATAAAAGTTGCTCAAAAATGATGACAATAATTTTTTTTATTACTCCATTCAAACAAAATAATTTAATTGAATCATTTAAATTGCCTAGAATTCTAAATTCTTTAAAATTTCTCAATTACCTTATCTAAACACTCTAAGGAAAATTAGAGAGGGAAAACGAAAAAACTTTGGGCTAAGATCCATGCTTACTTTCAAACTCATGTCAATGCAAAGTTGTGTTACCTTCGATCTCAATTATGCAACCAAAGGTCGAAAATTCCATTATTTTAGAGTTTCTTCTCAAAATTCAGACTACGGTTGACTCAATTCAATAATTGGTAAATTATTTCATCTTCCAAGAGTATTGATGTTGTTTTTGAGGGATTACCTCAACAATATGAATCTGATCTTGTTAATAAGTTGAAAATTTGGACTTGTCAACATTGAAGAAGTCAAGACTCTTCTATTATGCCATAAAGTTTGACTTGAGCATTTTCACAAAATGGCTACACCTTCTATCAATCTTGTTGCATCTTCTACATCGAATAAGAAAGATATTGACAAACACTCATCATTGACAAGTGTCAAAATCATGTTATTTTCATTAGTAGTTATTAACTTGTTTAGTAAGTAAGCTATATAACACCCCTCCCCCCCGCCCCCAATTATTTTCCATTAGTTTTGTAGGTTCGAGACATGGTTACGATAAAACAAAGAATATGGACACAAGTAATTTTGCTAGGCGAGCTCATGCGAGATGAAGACGAGTCAAGTTAGAGAGTTTTAAGGATTTATGGGCGAGGACCTTTGCTAGGCAAGCAATTCCATAGAGTTCTATGGAGAAAGGCTAAATCACACTCGTTGAGCAAGCAACACTTCGTCCCACAAAGCAAGGCGATATAATGACTTTTGAAGATCAACTCTGCTTTTTCCCCCACTTGAAAAAACCTCGAGAGCGAACCTGCACTTCTTGTACTTGTGTAGATAAGATTGTAATTAGAATTTTAAATATACTTTTGATACTTAAGTCTCATTTTAGAGAGATAGGGAGGGAGTGTGACAAGTTGTGTATCACTGTTGGAGTTTATTAGAGCTTGGATTCAAGCTTTTTGATGTTCCTCCTTCGCCATTCTTCTTCTCTCTTCACTCATGGGTAACCAATCTCTCTTTGCGTTTCGGATTAGATGTACGTGGATAGGATTTCAATATATTATCAATTATATGACAAGTTGTATACAATATATTATTCAATATAAGCTTTGGTTTAATTCTATAATTAATGCTTTCTCCGATGTGCAATCCGAAAATGATTATTTGATTTAAAAAAGTGCGAGCAATGCCTTTTTCCGTCGTGTCATTAATAGGCATGAGACCATTGTCCATTATCTCATGTTATGCCCTAGATCAGTTGATGTTTAGATAGGTTGTGGATTTAATAATGTAAAAGTGACTTGTCATAACATTGAATTTGATAATGTCTCAAAAAATATTTACAGTCTTAGCAGCTCATGATGGTATTTTGGTTCCTTTTTTGTAACTTTGTTTTGCGTCTATACGCGGATTCGTTAGGTTGCGGCCGTGATGATAGATTAGGATTGGTCCACTTAGTCTATTTTATCGATGTATTTCGCTTAAGTTGTACCTAGTTTAGGTCTAATGTCACTGGTCCTTGTATCTTTTTCTTTTTAATTAATATTCTTTTCCATTTGCCTAAAAAAAATATATACAATACAAGTTTAAAGTCGATATAAACAAAAGGGATGAATCTTCGACCAGATTCACAACATTCGCGTTAATATCATAAAATGACAAAGTACATATTCCTGATAATAGAATTATATTCAAGTTTCCCGAATATCTATGTCTTCAGATCTACAACGTTGACGACATCAAAGTCATTGATTGATTTTACACTTAATCAAAGTTAATCTTTCAACTTGAATCAAATAAACACTGCACTATAAGACGAAAAATAAAACACACATTCTATATAGACTGGAAATCAAAACAAACAACAACGTACTAAGTTGACAAAATCACAACAACAAATGAAAATAGATAAAAATAATATATGTGAAAATCACTCATTTAACTAAAAGAAAATAAAATAGAAGGATGATTTTGGGTTAAAATTGACTCTAAATCACCTTACTTTAGTAGATCAAGAAAAATAAAAATACCAGCAACAAGAGTTTGAGAAGGAGAAAACGGAGAGAGGGAGAGAAAAGAAAATAAATCATTTGGTAAATAAATGTTTAAGCAGAAGTTAAAATATTTTTGACCATACAGAATTTGGTCAATAAATAAATGATATGAAAGCATCTATCTCCTTAAAGAAAAAAATCAAAATAAACAAAAAAATTGAAAACAAAAGAAAATAATTTTTTTTGGGATATTTTTTTTTAAAGAGGTGTAACACAAGGACTTTTGAGGAGGTCACCTATCCTAGTACTATTATCGCCCGAACACGTTTAACTGTAGAGTTCTGATGGGATCTAATGTTTTAGTGTTGGTATGATTATGGATGTTCAAATTCAAACCGATCCAAAATAAAACCACAAATCGATCCAAAAAATCGAATATTTTTTATATGCTTGGATGTTGTTTTGTAAAAATCGCTACGATCAAATTTCGGATCACCTTTTTAAAGCCGAACTGAACCGCAAAAGTAAATATTAATACTCATTTATTCTTTTATTAGATTTATTTATCACATTACTATGTTGCTCATTGGTTTTTAATCTTATATATTGGAGTAATTTAATCTATATTATTAATTACTACTTCATATGTTTTTATAATATTGATAATTTTCATACCGTAATTTTAATTTTTTTTTAATATACTTTGCATCAAATCTATTATTTTACTATGTTTGTGTAATATTAATATTTATAAAAAATATATTTTTTTAAAAAAAAAGTAAATAAAAAAATATTTTGCATTTTGGATATCCAATAATCGATCCAAATTAAACTGCATATATTTGGATCAGATCGGTTCATATTTTTTTAGAATAATTATCCAAACCGAACCGCATGTAATTTTTATTTTGGATCAGATGACATTTTGCCTTAAAGATAATCTAAACTGCACTGTGGACACATCTAGGTATGATCATACCTAAACAAAGAAATAGTTGAAAATGGTACTCCCTCCGTCCCAATTTAAGTGAGCATTTAGTTAATTTCACATTTATTAAGAAAAATGTATTAATGAAAGAGAGACAAAAACTATTTTAAGTGTTCTTGTCAAGTATTAGTGCATTTACCATTATCATAAATGTAAAGTTGAATATATTGAATTGAGAGTGATGAAAGTAATATTAATTAAAGTTGTAATTGAAAAAAATTAATTAATATTGTACTGAAAAGTGAAATGAGTCGGTTATTTTAGGACAATATTTTTTTTATAAAAGACTCATTTACTAAGGGACGGAGGGAGTATATATTTTTTTAATCCATTCACAAAAGGTAATATTAATTCTTAATGGATAAAAGACAAAAAAACAAAAAAAAATATCAACGTGCATATACACTATCATAATGAAAAGCATTTCATATTTTTCTTTTTGACCTTAATTATTGTTTTATCATTTGTCTATTACAAATATGTCAATATTTGAACTCTGATATTGATTTCACACACTAATTAGTCAATGTTCTTTTTTTTAGGGACTTTAGTCAATGTTCTATAAGCAAGCACGGTTTAACATTGACTATTTAGACTTTTTTGTAAAGAATTAACTATTTAGACTATTTTGTTGAATATAAAAGCCATGACCTATTTCAGTTTCAGTCCATACAAATCACACTTGTAGCCATTCCAAATTTATTTACTAGTGTCAAGTAGAAGAACAAATGGCCCAATCACTATCAACTACTCTAATCCTTGGCCTTCTTGTATTCACTTCAGGTACTTTTTCTTTCGTAATTCCAATACTATTTTGTTAGTGCATATTAGACGACCTACATTTTATTCTTACACGGTTTCCCCTAAGAAATCTATTAAATTTGATTTTTATAAATGAAGACATTGAAAACCACGTAGAATTTTAATAGAGTTAAACAAAATCTCAAGAAAAGGGTACTGCATGTCATGTTTTATGTTGTACTTTGCATATTTTGGTCAAAGAATATTTTAAAAATTGTTATTAATTTTACAGTAATGTTCGAGGTGAAATCATGCACGCTAACAAGGATTGGAGGTGGCTGTCCTGATATAAATAAATGCAAAGTAACTTGTCAAGCATGTTATACCGGCGTAGGTCATGTCAAGTACTATTGTCATCAAGGCGGTGCTGGAACATTATACGCAACATGTGTTTGTGTAATGGAGGATGGTGCACCCTGTAATGTGCCTGGGTGCCCAGGGAATACACCTCCTGCTGCTGTCAACTACAATGAAACTCACTTCATGAAATATTTGGATGTTACAGCTTAGAATGGATGTACTGCAACTTATTTATGCTTTACAATAAATTAATGTTATGATCCTCTCAAAATAAATTATGTTTATGATCTTAGTTTTTTTCTTTCACTTTTGTTTTTAATTTTTGCTTGTGTGTCAATTTAATTAGTTTAAGTTGAACCTAACACACTCATTTATGTCACTTATGACTAAATTTTACATAAACCAAAACAAAACAATAATGATAAAAAAAATAAACAAGATTGACTTATTAGCAATGACCAAAAAAGAAAATATTTTTATAGGGACAAAGAAAAAATTATATCTTTATTTACAGGGATAAAAAAATATACATTTTTTTCCCAACTTTATCTTTCTATCTATTTTTATTTGTATGTCAAATTAGTCTTTTATACTTATAAAATATTTACACCATTACACCATTTGTACGTCACTAAGAGTTATAAAAACTTTTAAACAATACAATTGTAAAAAATATATATTCAATAGAAAAAATTGTATTGCAAAATATAATAGTTTTGTCACAAGTACCATTGAACTCTTGGTCATTCAATATTTTGTTTTTTAACTCGCATCACTTCTCATCTGAATGCGCTCACACAGTGGCGGAGCCAGGAAAAAAAGTTAGGGTGGGCCACTAAAATTAACCGTTGAAAAATTGTTTAAAGCCTCGCAAAATAGACCTATAATTGAATTATTTAAATTTTTCGGATGGGCCACAACACCACTTTGCGGGAATTTGGATCAACCGAAACCTAAAACCGACATAAAATTGTATAAAATCTCGCAAAATAGACCTATAATTGAATTATTTAAATTTTTGGGTGGGCTACTACACCACTTTGCAGGAATTTGAATCAACCGACACAAAATTGTATAAAATCTCGCAAAATAGACCTATAATCAAAAGAGGCTAAAATGAAATATATTACCTAAAAAAATGTCTTCCTTAGCATAAGATGTACTAATGAGGAGACAACAAAGTCAAAATAATATTTACAAAGGGACCCTGTACATGATTAAAACATGATAAGAAATAACATTACCCTATTCTCAAAATGGCAAATGGACTAAGCCACCACCTGTGGTAATTGAAGGGAAGAGAAACAAATTTCACCTTCAACCTCGTAAAAGCAAGAGACTTAATCTTTTCTATCACCTGAGTAACTGAGCTAACTTTATCATTGAATTGCCTGTTATTTCTTTCCTTCCAGATTTCCCACACTGTAGTAAACCAGATGACCTGAATAATAGAGCGGCGCTACATGATCTCTATTGAAATATTTTCTACTACGAGATGCACTATCTTCCTCTATTTTTTTTTCGACGCTGAATAAATCAGTTGACGATATAAGTGTCTTCAATATCACGTTTTTGTTTGTAGGCTTCGATATCAAAAGGATCCATTGATAGTTTTTTGGAAGTAAATTGAATAGTTCTTTGTGATATTGGAAGTAGATATAAATGAGATTTGTGAAATTGGAAGTAGATATGAGTCCCTATATATAAGTACACTGACGGATTCGAAATAAGTTATTGTATTGTATTAAAGCAAACAATGGGGATAATTGTTAAAGCAAATAGTATGTGAAATAATGGGCACACAGTGGGGATAATTATTAAAGCAAATAATATGTGAAATAAGTCACGGGGGACTAGACAACACTGGGGACTATCAATGGGGATAAAAATGCAATCACTAAGGACTAGACAACACTGACAATTATTAAAGCAAACACTGGAGACTAGACAACACTGACAATTTTGACCGAATACAAACAAATATTTGATTGAAATTAATTTCCAAACAGCTCACGCTCCAACTTTTCCAACAACTCTTTCTTACGGTCATCGAGATGTTCATCGGAACTTAACTTTAGATATATTTTCATTTTCTTAACTTCAGTCTTTTCTTTCATCAATTTGTTTTTCTCTTGTTTCACCAAGGTTAACTCTTTCAATTGTCCAATCTTCTGCTCCTTTAATTCTTTGAATTCAACCCACTCCTTTTTCACCTCCCCCAAGGCAGCGTCCTTGCTTTTCTTTTTACCTTTTTTTTTAGCTGCCTCCCTACCCATTGGACGAGCACTAGATCCTACAGAGTCCTCGTGAGATCTCTTAGATCCACTACTTCCTGAGCCAATACTTCCTCCTACTTGACTACCATAACGTGGTTGATCACGGAGAGCGTGCCATTCTTCCATTAAAGTAAATTGAACATTCTTCCCACATGCATATAATTCTTGCGCTTTTGCCAAAACATCAGCCTCTGACCAACCACTTCCTTGCAAACGCTTAGCGCCTTCATAAGCGCCAATCCATTTATTCAGTATTTTGCTCATATAATTAAAACGGTTTCGGCATGCAATTACATCACGCGGAGAATCGAATGAGCAATGCTCATTACAATACTCAGCAATTTTACCCCAATATGTCTCACCTGTCTGGTTTCTCCCGACAACACTGCATGTTCCATATTTTATCCACCCACTAATAAGCACCAAATTTTGTTCAGTGTTCCATGCTGGTTGCTGGTTTTTCCTGCTCTTAGGAGTTGATTCCTCTGGAATTGGAGTGACTTCATTAGCTCTTGTCATTCCACCACGATTTATTTGTGTTGAAAATTCAGGAAATTCACCAACACTCTGAAAATTTTCATTCACCATTGGCATATAACCATTAAATGAGGGTGTTTGAGATGAATATCCCATCATAGATCTATAATATGGATTAAAGTTGTTTGGAACATAGGATGGGTGATTGAAATTTGATGCAAAACCAAAATTAGGCATGTTTTGAGGATGTTGGTTGGAAAATTGATTTGGGTTTTGAGGATGTTGGTTGGGAAATTGATTTGGGTGTTGATAATTGTTGGGATTTTGGTAGCTAAATTGGTAATCAGAAGAATTTTGGGTGTTGAATTGATTATTATTGGGATCCATTTCACTAAATAAAGACTAAAACTCAAAAGAAAAGCTAATAGAAAGCTAATAATAAGATTAAGAGAGTGAAAAACTTGGTTTTTTTTTCTGTGTCCAAATCAAATGATCCAAGTCTCTATTTATAGAAAAAAAATCATGAATTTTGGTAAAAAAATAAAATAATTATTTGCAATGAAATAATTGAGTCCAAATTATTGAGATGATAAAAATCCAAGCAGCCAATCGTAATCTGCCAAGTGTCCCAGCTTTATCCAATTCACTTTCTCTCTTCATGTGCCCTGTCGGCTCACTCTCCCTGTCGGCGCGTGTATCTCACGCGCCTGTTTTGTCCAATGAAATTGTGCCACGTGGCCTGACCGGGACAGATTTCAACATGTTTAAGGCTTCATCACCTCTTTCATCCACATCATCTTTCCACTCATTTTCAACATGGTCTTCCAATGGTTCAACGTGTTTGAACTTGCTTTCAATAGGTCCATTGTAAATGGTCTAAATAAAGTATCAAACTGATCCAAAAAAATTACAATGTAAAAATAAATGATTTGATGATTCGATTGATCCACACCCTGACACACACAACGTAGAGGCATGATCAATAACACCACGACGATGAAGATTGTCCTTAGTAGGCAACCTATCACGGAACAACCTCCAAGCAAATAGCACAACCTTCAAAGGGACATCTTTATGCCACAAAGAAGAAGAATCCACCGGTAAATCAATCGGAGGTTAAGAAGTTAGGTTTTTGTAGACACTTCGAACAGAGAAAGCGTGTGATGGTTCCAATGACCAAAGCCATCTGTCAACCTGCAAAAACACATTCTGAAGTAGTAACGTAAGCTCCCCCACCAACTCCTCCTCCCACGCAAAGAACCTCCGCCTCCATCTTCACGCCTCACCATCAACACCCCAACCTAATTGAAACATATCAGACACTGAAATATCCCCCTCCAACGACAAATCATATAACCTGTTAAACCTTACAGAAAACGCCACCCCACCATTCCAGAAATCCACCCAAAAAAGAGCATTCCTACCATTACTAACCGAGCGACTAACATGATCGCTAAACCATTCTTCCCTACTCAAAGCATAAATGTCACGCCACCATAAGGAAGCAGCATTTCCGCCCCCCATCAGCCTCCCTCCCTCTAAACCATACTTAGCTGAAAACACCCTATACCAAAGACTATTAGTATCCTCCAATACCCTCCAACACCATTTTCCTAGCAAAGCATAATTAAACTCCTTAATTCTCCTTACCCCCAAACCACCAACCTCCTTACTACTACAAACAGAGTTCCAATCCACCCAAGATATTTTTCTGTGGTCATCACTCCCCCCCCCCCCCCAAAAAAAAAAAAAAAAAAAAAAAAAATAACATAATAAAAACA
>Ga0228710_1002957_pt1 | contig 27018 bp, 12 predicted proteins | sample MedpolnodulmetaG_FD_177995 | JGI IMG/M metagenome (GOLD analysis project Ga0228710, IMG submission 177995) | Root nodule microbial communities from Medicago polymorpha collected in Santa Monica, California, United States - pink nodules | ecosystem: Host-associated > Plants > Roots > Nodule... | reverse complement strand
CTCCATTGATCAAGATAAAGTTATATACAAATACTTTTTTTTACATAAGTTATATATAAATACTTAAAACTAATGAATAGTGAAATATATGCTAATTATTTTACTTGTTTATAAAAAAAAAAAAATGAAACTCGTTGATGGAGAAAATAAATGAAATCATCATAACAATTTAATATTTAGAGAATCATAAACATATATATTTAATTAAAGTTTTCGAACTTTATTTTTAAATGAGAGAATTAGAAATATATATGTCAACTCAGTGGTAAGAGTTTTATTTTAAAATAACAGACTCAAATCACATATTAGATGATTATAAAATGATCATTAATGACACTTTAATCAATAATGATTCTCCATTCTTAAAAAAGATTATTTTAAAAATTAACATTAAGTTAACTTTTATTGCAGGATTGAATGAGCAGCAGTTACAGCTCGTTAGAGGGGGGTAGTGATGTTGTTTATCAAGTTTGAGGTGACATCAGAGAATAAAGAAGTTGGCTACACATGATCAAGTGTGGATCCCCCGGTTGTAATCATATCTAATTATAATTATTATTGAGATTTCCATATACAAACTATAAGCATGACAATATCTTATGTATTAAGTTTAAAATTAATAAATAATATGGATTTTCTCAAGTGTTGAAAAAATATTTTGTATCTATGTTACTCTAACAGAAAAGAAGCGTTGTTCATAAATTAAGAATATATAATTCACGAAAGAAAAGAAAATTAAAGGATGTAGACTAATATGAATTCTTTGATACCTTAATCTTTGTTTAAGTATCTAATTAAATTAATATAAATATAATTTCACATCACAATAATTAAATATAAAAATAAGGATATGAAATTAAAATAATTGGATCGATGTTCAATATCATACCTGAATAAAACTCTAGAGTATCAAAGTGTAAAATATTTCGTACAAACGGTGATTGAACCTAAACATTTCAAACTCTAGAGTATCACTTTCTCCCATCTGTTTTGCTCACTTGCATGAGTTAACTCACGTTGAAAATACGCATGCGTGAGTTAACTTAAGTTCGGCTATTTTAATAAAAATGAGCAAAATCATATGGGAGAAAGTGATACTTAATAAAAAGTGCCGACCTTAATTCTTTTTTGTTGTGCCGACCTTCTTTAACATACCAAGTTGTATTGGTTCTTTGATTTTTAAAGAAATGAATTAGTAAAAAACGTATTTTGCAAAAGAAAAATATTAATAATAATAATTATATCTATCAACATTCAACACAGTATACATAGTCAAATGATTATTCTACACACAAACCAATTATTTAAGGGTGAAAACCAAAAATTTATCATAAAAAAAAATATATCAATTTTCAGATGCAAAATTGAGACAAATTTTGCACTATACATAAATTTGTTTAAACCATTTGATCAAATAAGTATCACCATTAAATCAAATGTGATATAATAATGCTTCTTAATCCAATAGTAAAAAACAAACTTTGATATGATGCAATATTAATTTACTTTTACATATTAGACGAAATCATTTTTTTTAGTTTTAAACCTTCTAGAAAACCTATTACACCGACTATAGATTTTATTGAGACTTGAGGGTAGAAGAACAGAGAGAAAGAAAAAAAAAATAGCTATAGTTATTCGAGAATAATTTAATTTAATTTAGCATTAACTCCATTGCAGAAAAAATTAATGTTGCTTCAATGCATTGTCAATGATCTATCTTTAAAATCATAGGCATGGGAACGTTTGGTCTGAATCTCTATCCTCAGATAGTATTAATAGTATACTAGCATTTAACTTCTCCAACCATCACCCATAATGATACTCAATTCATCTCAACTACCACATAACTACAAGCACGTGGCTAGCCACACGCTCTATTAGGATTGCATCTAGTAGTTTGACATAATCACATAATCGGTCCATCTATGATCGTTAGATTGAGGCGCGTGTAAAGGCGCGTGTTAAGGAATCTAATGTAAAAAATTTGTCATACATTCAAATTTTTAAACATTTAAAAGTAGTTTTCTTCCTGTAGAAGTTCTACTTTTAATTTCTTTAAACAAGTTGGCACGACCCTAAAAAAATATCAAATTCTACCTTAAAATATGAATCGTCTGATCGTAATCTAATGGTCATAGATGTGCTAACTACATGAAAAGCGCTAAATTTATCAGAAATCCGACAGATTGAAATTAGACAAACTAGATTTTAAGCTCGGTAATTTTTATTTTTTAAAAAAAAATGTTCAACATGTAAGGGCACGTGTTAAGAAATATAATGTGAAAATTTTGTCGTGCATATTTTTTAAACATTTAAAAGTTGTTTTCTTCAACTTAAAAGTTCTACTTTTAGTTTCCTTAAACACTTTAGCATGACTCTAAAACAAATATCAAAATCTATCTAAAAATATGAATCGTCTGATCTCGATCCAACGACCATAGACGTGTTCACTATGTAGAATGCTTTAAAAAATTTAGGAATCCAATTTCTTACATGCCCTTGTGCATGCACCCCATAAACAGACCCATAACCTTTTCCCCTATATATAAAAAGCCTACAACATCTCAAAAACCCACAAAACTGAACTCAAATCAACCACTTGCTAACATAGATATTTTGTTATTTCTACTACATTTGCCTCATCATGGGTTACTCAACTATGGCAACTAAGCTTGTTTGTTTGGCAATTGTGTGCCTTGTGACTTTTGGTCCTAAGGCTGAAGCAGCTGTTACATCCTGTGGTCCAGTTGTGTCTAGCTTATACCCTTGTGTTTCTTACATTATGACTGGTGGAAACACTGTGCCTGCACAGTGTTGTAATGGAGTAAGGAACCTTAATACTATGGCTCAAACCACAAATGATCGTAGAGCTGTTTGTACTTGCATTAAGAATGCTGTTAGCCAAAGTGGTTTCAGTTACACTAATTTAAACCTTAACCTTGCTGCTGGTATTCCAAGGAAATGTGGTGTTATCATTCCTTACCAGATCAGCCCTAATACCGATTGTAACAGGTACTACTTATAATCTTTACATATGTAATGTAAACCCTTGTATATATATGTATTTTCTCATAAAATAATTGCTTTCCTAATTTTCTCTCGAAAAATGGTACTCAAATCGTATGTAACCCTGCAGATCGGCCCAACTCATTCTCGATCGTACCATGTATGGTCGAGATTGAGCTACATCGAGATGTAGAACTGTATAATGTTATGTTATGATATATTTTTTCAAAAAATGTTATGTTATGATATAATATACCATATTATATGTGACAAGATTAAAGTGGTTGGAGTACTACAAGTTAAAAATGAGTTTCTCATTTTTTTTCGACTAAAACTTTATATGTATGGAACATTTTTCAAATATATGTCTGATGAGTTTTTTTTTTATGCAGTGTGCACTGAGGTTGAAACATGATGTGTGAAGCAGTAACTTAAGAAGAATGTTATGTTAGTTTATAGTGTGTGAGAATAAGAGGCTACTCTCATGAGTGACGTGAGAATGATCATTTGAAGTTGCTTCTTTCTGGCTTTATATTATTGTATTGTGTCTTTGTGTGTTAGTGTGTGGTTATGCTGTTTGTGTACACTTTATTGTGGGCACTATAGCATATATTATAGAGTAAGTATTAGAATAAGTTGATGGATATTTGCAATGTTGTTGTGATTATTACCTAGTGGTATGTGATGTTTATTTGGGTATGAAATTTGAAAGGATTAGGTATGACAAATGTTCTTAACTCAACATTGACTTAAATCTATGCCCTGTCTATTTCTTTGTCCTTTGACCGGCAAATACTTATAATCAAATAATCTCAAATCAGTTTTAAACAAATTCTTCTAGATTCCATATTAATACAAACCCAGATTCCCTACGTTCACTGACAGCACGCGTTCACGCAATCAAGAGATTTGTACCGTCCGATCTCGATTGGAGGTCTAGATCTCAAGGTCGATAATTTTACTTTTTCAAGAAAATCAAAATCTACTTATGTTTTTAACTGTCGGATCTCGATCAGACCGTCGTAGATCCCCTGATGGCAGGGAATCTGAGTTCCATAAATACCAACTCATACCCCATACTCCCCATCAAGTACATCCATCCACACAAAAAGTGGAATTATTATTTATTAAAGCAACATCATCAATAGTCATTTTACAATCGCCTCAGAAAATAGATTTCATCCCTTAAACTTACACGGCCAAACTCTTATCACTAATCAAAGACCTCATAAACACATTCTTTATTCCACACAAGGCAATTGAAACTTGCTGAAAAAATTATTTGTCACACTAAATGTCCATAGTTACTCATGCAATTGCAACTTACTGAAAAAACTATGTAACACTAAATAAATATCCAGTTAGTCAGTTAAGAAAAAAATTTAGTGTACATGGATTAGTAAAATGAAATTTTAACAGAATACTAGTACAGTTGATAACATAGAAAAGTTGTGGAAGAGCCAACATGGGAGGAACTGAGGAAGAGTTCATTTTTGGAATCCAAAACATAATTTTATTGCAACAATATAATAAAAATCTTAAACAATCAGTTTGCAGAAAACTAAAATAATAATATAAACATTATTTACAAAATAAAATTAATATCAATAATAACATGTTCATTGTCATGGTATAAGATAATGCAGTATCATTATAAGCTAACATCCTTATGTAAAAGAAAAAGAGGCAGAAAGTAAAAACTGTATTTGCTATCAGTATATGATAAGTGAGCACTGAATGATTAATTAGAGCATCAATAAGTGGGAATTAATGAGAGATGTATGAAGATAAGACCTATTCAAACTTTAATTGGATTCAAATCATGCAAATGAAAAAGAACATAAACCTGTTTGTTTTTGTGTTCTGCATAAGTTGAATGCACAGCAGCAGTGGCAAAGCTAACAAATGAAGCTTCTACTTGAACACACGCGATGGATACCTTCTCGCTGTGGAAATGAAGACACTTCCCTTTTGTCTTGGAAACATAATATCAAAATCATGAGATTACTTAAAAAACTGAAATCCACTTTCTCAGTGTGGAAACTGAAGTCTACATTCAGAAGGCTACCAAGCCCTCCAAAAGGTTGCAATCCCATAACTAATATATGATTGACAGTATCTATAGCTTCAAATGAGACTTCAGCAAATAGTCAGGTTCAACAATTATGGCACTAGACAAGTCTTTGAAAAGCTCACTGATAAGAATATGAAAAATAACAAAGACATCAATAATGAATGTTAAAAAATTGCAGACATGAGGTACCAAGATTTACACTTGCACACTGAATCGCTCTATAACAAACTAAACATCCAAATTTGAGAAACGAAAGAAAAAAATAAAGAGAATTTAGATTAAGTTTAAATGAACAAAGAATTCAGATTCTTGCACTACATTTATGACATTTCTTAAAGGTGTACATGGATCTTCAAAAAGAACAGAACAATATTAAAATTAATAGATTATCAACTCCGTATACAACGAGAACACAAAGGAGCATAACAACTACAAGCCTTAGCTATATATGATTAAAATCCATGTGACCTTTGTAACATAGTGCATGTATCCATAATCATTTCCTATTACCAATAAAACAATGGCTTAAAAAGATAATCAGCCAACACAAATCACCCAAAAAGAGTGTGGTCAAATGGACTATGGTTTTATAGAGCATCTAAGTCCCAAATTGAGTAGTATAGAATTCTCAAACAAACATTTTGAAACAGAGAAAATGGCTATTACACAAGCTTAGTCAGATTGAAATTGAATCAAGCAAAAAGTACAGATACTTGTTTATCACTAATTTGCTGCCATTTCCCATTTCACAAAACTTCAGGCAGAGGGCTTTCAGATAAATCATTAGTATATAATCCAACAACTGAACAATCAATTAATAAATTTCATTAGTAAAAACACCAAGGCATTGCATTGAACTTTGGAGTTAATAAGCTATTACATAATGTACAACAAAGATATAAATAAACAGTTCTAATTACCTGGCAAGAATTTCATGGTTTCCCTTAAAAAGAAACCTCCTAGTCCTAACACAACCCCTAACAAACAGATAATATTATATACAGTCAGCTTCCCAAATTCAAGGATAGCATGTTTATTCAATTGTATCAGTTTGCAAATCCATAAGATCTCTTTCTATTCGGTCCGCAAAGCAACTTAAATTTCTTTTACAGATGTCCAGCTCTTTCTTCAACTCATCGTTCTCCTTTTTTAATTGGGTGTTCGATAAATTCTCTCTACGGAGAACTTCAATTTCTTCCATTTGTTGGCTTATTTTCAGCTTCAATTCAGTATTTTCCTTCCTTAAATCATCCTGTTAATCAAAGAAGTTACTTTTATTGATGATCCATTGTGCACATATTGTGTGTGATGTGTGTAACAAGACCCAAAGATATAGAGCTGAATAAAATCTCACATAGTCAGAGCTGAATGTAGGGGGAGTGTCGTCCACGATGAGCGTTTCAGCAACCAACTCTGGCTCTCTTCCTACTTTGTCCCCAATAATCGGATTTTCGGGATTCATTATGTGATTTTCAGCGTTCAACCCTTCTTCTCTACCTCCTTCCTCGGATATGCTCAAATTTGTGAAGGAGTCCTCCGTTATGAGATTTCCCTCATTCATCTCTTCTTCTCTACCTCCTTCCTCATCTATGCTTAAATTTGTGAAGGAGTCCTCCGTTATGAGATTGCCCGCATTCATCTCTTCTCTACCTCGTTCCTCATCTATGCTCAAATTTGTGAAGGAGTCCTCGATCACAAGTTTTTCAACTTGTAACTCTTCTTCTCTGCCTACTTCACCATCAATGCTCGAATTGGAGGGGGTATCCTCTACTATCAGATTTTCAATATTGATCTTCTGCTCTATATACTCTTCATCACAAGTGCTCAACCTTGTGGGAGTGTCCTCTACTACCTCATTCTCAAAACTTCCCTCGTCTTCTCTATGTATCTTACTAGAGATACTTCGCTGTATCTCTACATCCACATCCGAAACCTGCCCATGTCAACCTCTCAATCAATAGTGAAACTGAAATGAGAACCAACAATAACACTCCTATAGAAGCATAGCATTGAAATAGAAGAACCAAAATGGTAGAAGATTGATATATTTAAACTACAAAAAAAAAAAATTATTCATCTCAATAAGTCATGTATTGAACAAATGACTGGAATTTATTTACCAACATAAAATGCACTGATCTTAGAATGAAGTTACCCTCTCCTTAAGTTTTATATACCAGTCACCAGATAGCATAAAACAAAAAATATAAATATAATGCAAGAATTTGTAACTTACATTACTTGATGTGCTTGCTGAATAACTATCATCCCTTTTATCCTCGTTGCCACCTAGTAACCCCATTGCTTTTTTTATTATGTCTATTTGTAGCTCTCCAGAAGTAGGTTGAAGTTTCCAAATTATCTGCAAATATATACATTCATAAGACATTATAAAATACAAAAGAATTACAATCCACATTTCTATCATCGTAGTACGACATATATAATATCAAAGCAAGTTAGTAAACCATTATTTCAAAGACCAAAAATATTGGCTGCAGATTCAAACTAAATACTAAAGACTTGAAAATGCAAAGTGAACGGATTTTGCTACTTTAAATCATTAGATCATATCTATTAAGACCAAAATATATCATTAAAATGGCAACAGACCATAATGAGAGACATCTTTTCTCAATTTTCCATGTTATCAGGGAGCCAATGCTTAATTAATCTGAGAATTAAAGGATTTATAAGCAAATTACCTGGTCGTCGTGTAGATCCTTAAACCTTGAAGTACCCCGTTGCCTCGGGTGAGATTTACTATGATCCCATCGACACACACGAGGAAAGGTCATATCTTGATCTTGTAAATTTGGCCGTGCTATATCAAAATGCTCATACGACCATGTCTGTTCCAATAAAATGGGTAAGAAAAACACTTGATCAACACAGTCACTTACTAATTACACACTTTACAAACATTACTCCTGTACTTTTTACTAATCAAAAAAATATTCAGACTTCGTCTTCTGAGCAACGAATAAATTGCTTCCATACACACATTTTAGTTGCAAGACAACACTAAATATTAAAAAGAAAGAGTAACTTCAAAGACTGGAAGATTGAATTGACATGGATTTAGTTGTTGAGAACTTACTTACATCAATTGATCAGTCACGTCAATTTTCAACCTTAATCCAGTTAAGACATTTTGTGAACTAAGTTGATACCAAATCAATAATTGGAGAACTAAGTTACCTTCCTAGACAAGTAGAAAATGAAATTTGACTTCTTTGAAACAAAAAATGACCATATACAGAGTTAATAATTTTAATTCTTGAATGGCTAACAATGTCATTATGTTAAAACTTACATAACAGACAAGGGCATACTATACATAGTCGGGTTGACTAACATCCATAAAAAGATTTTCCATTATTATGTTGTTAATAACTTCATACAGAATCTGATTTTGGTCAAACGAACCCAACTACTACACTATAATAATTCATTACCTCAATTACCCATACAAAAGTATGAAAACACCAAAATGATTCTTGTTTTTATGCATTTCTAAAGTGAGTGTGTATGTGCGCGCGCGCGTTTTGTGTGTGGAGTTTAACGGGTACACATTAACTGTAAAAAACTGACACAAACATTCAATCACTTCTCACTGTGGTCACTCTTTGTTATATTATTTACTAAAATATCCCAACAAGCATCTATATGGTGAGATTTATTTCATGACAGCGTAAAACATTAGAATACTATTAGTGTAAATCTATTATATTTGGATGCAGTATGATTTCAATTTTAACATATATAACTTTTTTTGTTAGACTAGAGACTGGAAAACTCATCCAGCTATAGAGTAGCATTCAACTAGGTTGGCACCCTAATCAATAACTATCTTCAGTGAGCATGCTCAAATGCATTAATAGAACAAAACATAAAGAAATGAGGGGGCATAAACCAAACTCATTCGATGGAAACTAGGCAAACCACTCGTATTACGGCTAAAACCCTCCCTTAAAAACTCAAGGAGAACCTCCCACCAAACAACCTCAATAATGGAAATCTCATGATTGGAAAGCTTTTTAGCACAAAAGTGTGACCATCTATAAATTAAAACATATTTAACATATATATGATAATGGCAATATACAATTCAACAAAAGATAATGATAATATGAAAGACATGTTAAACTTACTTGAAGAAAAATGAGACAACCACCAACGTACTGCACATTGTTATCTTTCCTCTTATCAAGCCACTGACACAAATCTTCAATAACAGCGGCACCCCAAGCAAAACCAGAAACATCATCCAAATTCCCAAGAAAAGACAAGTATCTTGAATCCACTTTCCCATCATTAGAAGAAAGAAAAGTCCCAATTGTGAAAAGCAAAAAGCTCCTCACAAAATCATCAGTCACATCTTCCCCAATAGAATCGAGCCTTGCTTCAAGAGTAGCCATAGTTACCTTTCTCTTCGCACGTGAAGCACCATACTCCTCTTCCAGTTCAGAAAACAATTGCTCCTCCGCCAACTCCACACGGTGCCCCGCCACTGGAATCCCCAAAATTAAAGCAACATCTAATAAACTAAATCCAATTTCCCCGGAACCGATCTCAAAAACATGTCGTTCAGAATTCCAAGCCTCCATTACCTCAGTAAGGAAAACCTTGTTAAGAGTATGATTTGGAATCAATAGCAAGCTACCGAATCCGGTTCGCGATATAGCAGATCTTTGCTCATCCGTTAAACTCTGGACGCGCTTCGCAAATGGCGTAAGTGAAAATCTAGTACTAAAATTCTTCACCGCCTGAAAAAGAAAAAACAAAAATTCAAACTTGAACGCTTAATTTAGTTTTTCTTGTTTTTCCAACAAAAAAAAAAAATTTGCCATAGTTCTAAGTTACAATCTACAATTGCAGTCACAATATAGTAATTTTATCTCACAATAAAGTCATAATATAAACTTCATAACCAACAATTTAAAATAATTTTGCTTTCTCCCTGTAAGAAGAGTTCAGATGGTAGCAGTAGTGACATTTCGTATACGGAGCGCAGGTTAGTACGTGCAATTCCCCCACTCTCAACATTTAGGCCATGATAGGATAAACAATTAAATTTGCAGATCATACATAAGAGCTTATTATGAGCTATTTCAATAAAAATTGATAAAATAAAGTCAAACTATATTTGTAAAAGCTATAAACTGTTTTCACAGGCTATCATGAAGAGCTAATGTAATTATGCTGCAAATAGCTTATGAACATATCATAACCCATTTCCATCAGTCTTCTCAAACAGTCTATCTAGTGCTTATGTTAGTAGATAAACTCAAATAAGTCAATCCCAACCGATCATTAGCGTGTCTAAGGTTCGATATTTGATATGTTGGGACACGGGTTCGTGCCTGCAATTCCCCGGTGCTCAACATTTAGTGTATATGAGTTTCGCCATCAAACTCTTTCAAAACCAACTCTCACCAACCTCATGACGCAACTCTACGTCCCTACCGATGAGTACAATCTACAATTATTTTAATAAAAAAAAAAATTAAATAATAAAATGCAATCTACAATTGCAATTGAAGGCACAATATAACAATCTTAACTCAATATAAAAGTTCATAACCAACAATCTAAAACCAATTGCATTTTCGTCTCATAAGTACATCTCAGATGATAGCAGAGACATTGTATATCTTGAGACGCAGATTCATGCATGCAATTATCCACATCTCAACACTTCACTAATAAAAAAATATTGCATTCACCTTATGAGACACATTCAAGAAATATTTATTTTTTTAAGTCAGACTAACCCACCGAAATTGGCACCAGAGTGAATCGAACCTGAGACCTTGAAAAGAACATAGTTCAAAATCCCAAACTAACACCACCAGACCAACCCAAGCCGGTTAAATCAAGGACCGCCGCTTTTTACCAAATCCGCTACGTCTATTCAAAATTGAGCGGTAAAAAACCGCTCAGATGAATAGACGTAGCGTGAATTAAACCACCAAGACGAAAACAAAACAAGTAATTGAAGGAGGAAGGTAAAGGGGAAGAGAGAAAGTACCGGCGGTTCTGTAGCTTGGGCAAGACCGATGGAAGAAATTCTGATAGATTTTCTCATTGGTGAATTAGGTTTTCCAGCGAAAAGGATGAAAGAAGAAAGTTTCGATTTGAAATGAGAACGGAAACAGTGAACTTAAACACTGGTGGTTGTTTTACTAGTTTTTCAAATCTTCTCTGAGAAGATTCAAAATGGATTATTAGGTGGACCTTATGCTAAAATTAAAATTTAAAATGCCGCCAAAATATGAAAATAAATTAAAATAAAATAAATCTTATCCAAAATAAAATGTAACCTTTTCTTGGACTGCTTCTCATCAAAAGCCCAAACTTACTAAATTTCTTTTCCCACCCTACTCTCTTCTCATCCGTTTTATTAAATTTTGAAGATATCTTTTTTCAGATTACATAATCATAACGTCTTTTTAATGTTTTTTAGATTATTTAATCCAAAATCTTTCTATATATATTGGAAAATGAGAAAACTTCTCACATTTCAATTGTTTCTCTTTTTGCCTTAAAACTTCTCTCTCACCATCCAAATTCTGAAATTCTCACATTGTGTGATTCTTGAATATATTTTGCTCCAAAACATTGTATTTCAAGCATTTTTAAACACCAACCACAAGGTAAGGTGAGGTAATATTCCTTCAATTTAGTGTTATTTGATTCATATTGCTTTTCAAGAAACTGAACCCTTTCAGATTATATATTTTAGACCAGGTTGTTTCCGGTTTGGATTATATAATATGATATGCTTCAGTATGTGCTATTTTTTGTTATTTTGTGGATTTTTGTTAATTGTATGTATATGTGATTTTGGAAGTTTTAGATGGATCCCACTTGTGTACCATTGGGCTTTTAATGTTATATAACATTAGCCAATTAGGGTGTGCCACATGGCACACCCTTTTTATAAAAAAAAAAAATCAAATAAAGCTAAAAGGAAAAAACACGTGAGAGAGAATCGATGAAAACATAAAATGTGTGAACCCTTTTCTTCTTCTTCCTTCCACTTCAAAACAAAACTCACCCACCATCATCATTAGTTTTCCGTCCACCGCCGCTTCCGCTGTCTTCAACCTGCCATGAATGCGTCATCATAATGTTTTTTTTCTTTTATCTTTTTCTTTTGAATGATTGAAATGCTCATAGGAATGAAATCAAACCATAATAAAAATCAAAATTTTAATGAAAATAGAGAATAACAATACTTGATCAAGAAGATAACACAAACGTTGTTGAACTAGATTCAATTTATTAGGATTTGATTTTAGGGAATTCAAGGTTTTATTTAAGGATGATATAGAACTGATTACAATGTCTACACAAACTCGATTTTTTTTTAAAGCCTGACTCATGTTGTTGTTCTAACATAGGCAAAGGAGATTGATTGATCCTTGAGAATTTATGTTCTTATCATTCATTCTCTTTTAATGTTTTCTTTCTTAACGTTTTGTATGCATGGTTGGTTGATCAACATGGTTTTTTACTTTTTAGGTTCCTTGGATAGTTTGATCAAACATGACATCTTCAAATGTTAATTGGAAGCCAAAGTTTGGAATGAGAATTGATAATATGGAAGAGGCTAGTAAATTTTTGGCTTGCTTATAGTCTATGTGTAGGCTTCAGAGTTAGAATACGTTCTGTCACGGTGATTTTCGGATATCAAGCTATTGGATTAGCGTTGACTCACAAATTTAGGACTCACCACCGATCTTTTATTTTTCCAAGGGAAAGGGGAGAAGTTTGAGGAAAAAAAACCCTATTTTTAAAAGAGATCAAAGGTCCGGAGGTTGTTTACGCAAAGGGAATGTATTAGCACCCTAAACGTCTATGGTATTCCATAGGAACCTCTTGTTTTTATTTATCTTGTGCTAAATTAATTATTTGCTTGTAAATAAATGCCTAAGAAAGTCTAAGTGTAAAAATGAAGAAAGAAAATATTTTTATTATTTTGTTGCTTTGGAAAGACAAAGTCTTTTCCCTACACACCCGAATGAGATCAAAATCATGTAGTTCGGGGTAAAAAGCCGAGTGATTGGTTAGATTGATTTTAAAGCTTGAAAAAAGTTTTTGAGAGGATAAGAGGCCGAAATGGCATAAAAGAATAAAAAGGTGATGCAATTGTTTTGAAAAATGTTTTTAAGAGGATAAGAGGCCGAAATGACATATAAGAATAAAATGCGATTTAATTTTAATATGAAGAAGGAACCAAGTCTAAATACGGTTAAGATTGATTAAAGTTTGATTTGGAAAAAGAAAGGAATCACTTGGGTTAAAGTCCAAGGTTTGTTAATAAAAGATATTTTTCAGTTTTGCATATTTGAATGTTTTTGAAATTTTTGATTATTCCATCTAAAGTGAGCTAATTTAAAGTCTAAAAGTCTAGGCGTAACAGAATAAAATAAAGCGCGAAGAATTTTATAAGGGTGTTGGACCCAAAATAAAAGTTCCCTTTTCCTTGGAAATAATCTAAACTTACTAGTTGTTTGATTTTAATTTGGTCCTTGATTTTGTTCTTGGTTTAGGTCTTGACATAAAGTGAAATAAATAAATGTGATGTGTCGGTGCAATATTCTCATTTATATATTTACATTGTTCCTAAATACATTCTAATGTCTCAATAATATAAATGACAAGAAAATAAAATGCATATAGTAATAAAATGAATTAAAATGCTAAAATTAAAAATAAAAAAAAAACAAAAAGATAAAAATGCATGAGATGATGTTAAGTCTAAATAAACTAATAAAGAAAAAAAAAGTAAATAAATAAAGGCTAAATAACTAAAGTAAAGCATTAAATAAATACACTAAAAAAAAGCTCTAAAAAGAAAAAAGACATTAAAAAAAATAAACTAAGCTACATAAAAAGGAAAATAAAGCAATAAAATAAATAAAAGCAAAAATATAAACTTAAAAAAAAATCCTAAAAATGTTGCACAGAAATATGTGTGCTTAAAAATAAAAGAAATAAAAAAAATGCAAGAAATAAAATAAATAGCAAGTAAAAATAAAACAAAGAAAGGGGGTGTAGAAGCAGGGAGGGGGTATAGCAGTAAAACTGTAGAGATTTGAAAACAAAGGGATCCAAATAAAGCCCAAACAAGTAGATCTGGATCATCTGATTAATAAGGCAGTCCAGGTCTGATCTCAACAGTCCAGAGTAGATCCAAAATCGCAACGGTTAAAAAAAAGCAGAAGAGCATAGTAAAAGAAAGAAGCACATGCACATGATTAAACATGGAACAACACTGGGCTTTCAGATTCAATATCTAACGGCCCAAACCTGAGGGTGCATGGTAACAACGTACGCTTGCAAACACATGATTCAAGGAGAAAAGGGGAGTATAAAAACACTACATGACAAAAAACACATCATTTTTACTCCTCTTTCTCTTTCTAAAAAAAAACTTAGAGAGAGAGGTGCCAGACAAGAAAACTCTGGCGCGGTGGGTGGCCAGCAAAGGAGGCGGCGCTACCGCGCCGGAAAGGTAAACCTCCTTTTTTTTAATTTTTTTTAATCGAAACATTCGATTCTTCTTCCTCTTTCATTATTTCAAATCAATTTTCAAAAAAACACAAACAATAAAACCAGATCTGATTTTCAAAAAAATGAAAACCCACCTCTAATCTTTTAACTTGATTTGGATACGGTTTTGTTGTGGATGGTTTTCAAATCTAATTGTGTTTGTCACGGTTGTTGTTGATTGTTGTGGGTTGAGGATCGAATTTTTTTTATTGTTATGTTTGAGTATGAATCCGGAAAAATGGTTATTATCTATTGGGTTTTACGTGATTGTGAATGAATGGCTTTCTGTTGGTTTGGTTTTGGATGATTTTGCTGGAATTTGTTTGTGTGATGAATATTGGTGTAGGTTTGTGTAAATCAGATGTTAATGAAAGATTCTGGAGAAAAAAAATTGTATAAAGATTAGGTTTTTCCGATGAAAGTTGTGGCAGCCTTGGAATGTGTGTCAAAGCTGCACCAATGATTGACAGTGTTTTTGTAGTGAGGTGAAATAGGGTTGAGATTGTTGTGAACGTGACTCAAAATTGGAATTCTGGAAGCAGAAAATCGGTGGCCGATTTTCAGGGCACGGTGGCCGATTTTCAACTCTGTTTTTTGTCTATTAGTTCGGAAAAAAATCGGTGGCCGAATGGTACAATTCGGTGGCCGATTTTGCCAGCAGGAAATAAAACAGAAACGTATTTTCAGGCCTAGATTTTGTTGGAACAAAATGTGTTTAACATTACCCTTTAAGTTTTGATGATAACAAGGTATTAAAAATTGTCAATTGGATATGCTAATATTTGTTCAAGTGTGCAGGACCATTGACAAAAATTTAGTGTCTCTTTAAAGCGTAGGTTCTGGAAGAACAAATGAGAGCAATGAGATCAATAAGAAGGAAGCTTGAAGCGTCTAAAGAAAAGAAGTTCTGAAGACAAGCGATTTTGAAAAAGCCAACGTCATCAAAAGCACTCTCCTCAGAAGCTGACGTCATCAAAAGCATCTGAAGATCATCAGGAGCTGAAGATTAAATCACGCCTGTCATTGCAGAAGATTGGGAGAATAAAACAACTGCTATTTCAAATGGATTTGAAGGCATTGGATGCTTATTCAGTTAAGAGCGTTGAAAAAGGACTTTTGTACAAAGTGTACAACCACTATCTCCACTACTCTGTTTTTATGTCTGCTAGTACAAGAACAACAGTTGTGCCTGCAACGGTGTTCCTCCAAACTTGGAATAAATTTGAAATTGATCCTTCATAGGACAATAACCATATTAGGCAAAAGGTCATTGGTGATTTGGTCAAGCTTCAAATGACTCTATTTTGATGTGCTTACAATTTCCAACGTATCTTTCACACCTCTATATAAAGGAGTGAAGACCTGCTGTTTGGAAACTCAAGACTCATACAATTTACAAGTGCCAAAACTCTACTGAAATTGTTCTGCATCAAAAGTTCACTTAGAATTTCTCATCAAAGTTCATATCTTAGAAATTCTAGAGTCTTAAGAGTCTGTATCTGATTTGCATTGTGAACACCACTGATTGTATATCAAGTGTTAACCTCAAACAAATTTCTGTGTAATTCTGTTTCAATAGAAATCTCTTGCTTGTGTGTTTGAGCATAGGAAGTCTCTTGATTTAGTTCAGGAGCATAGAAAATCTCTTGCAGTTGTGCTTGAGTAATTCAAAGTCTCTTGCTAGTTGTAGCAGTGAGCAGCTGTAATCAGATATTACATTTTTAGTGAACTCTCCTTGGAAGTGCAAGGGGGACAGGACTACTTCCGGATTGTGGAAGGAACCTGTATAATTGTTTTGTGTATTTCTTCTCTCTCTCTCTCTCTCTCTCTCTCTGTTTTTATCCGCTGCATTTAGATTCTGATTATCACTTCAGAAGCTGAACTTTATCTGCTTTTGATCAGTGACTTCAGTAGGAGAAAACGAAGAAAAAGCTAACACAATTTAAAGGCAACAACAAAACTAGGGTTTGTATAGAGTTTTTCGCTTGGGAACAAACACTGGGGTTTGAGGGTTGATTCACCTTGGGAAACACTATTGGGATTGAGTCTCTTGGTTACGGGAAGAGATTGGGGCTTTGGGTAGAATTAGGCGGGAGGCTTATCCTCTTAACCCATTGATATCTCTTTTGCAAAGTTACTCATAGGTATTACCTACTATCGGTAACAAGATAGCTTAATGAAAGGACTGGAAACTCAAAATCTGGAACGATATTTGAACCACCCAAATAGGTCGGACCTTGTATACTAAAGAGCTGGGGAAAAAAGCAATCACATGACTCCTTCAATTAATAGCTTAGGAGGAAACTATTCTGATCTAGGCCAAGGCCCAAACCAGAGTTATGTTTGGACTTCCCCCTCATAGGCCTAGAAGGACCATGGCATGGATGTGTCCCTTGACTGCACTAGAATAATGACCTCTTGAAGCCAATTGGGTCGTCCAGGCCAAATCCAAGGATGATGTCTCATATTCTGCTGACAATTGTCTTCTAAGGACAATTTTTTTTTTTAACAAATGAAACTTGCCAAAGAAGAAAGCCCCTAGACTTACACTATAAATACTAACCCATAAGCATTGTTCCAAGCACGCGCACATTTTTTTGCTCTAAAACTACTTACTAGATCTACAACGCTTGCTGGTCCCCCCCCCCCTGCCCCAAAGGCCATTCCATGACACATCTAGATATCTCAAGTCCGACAGGATAAGATAGAAATGTGTTTTTGATGGAACACATCGTTTGATCCACGTAACTTACCTCACTTAGTGGTATAATGCTTGATTGTTGTTGTCGTCATGTATTTGTTGCAAATCCCAATTGATTGATAAATAGTAAAAACATCTAAATCAACCTCCATTACATTTGTTTTTATTAGTTTGTTGACAAAATTTTATTACATTTGTTTAAGAATAGACGGTCAGTTTAGTTCCTAAACTATCGTTCTCTGACTAATTTAGTCCCTAAACTTTTAGAAAAACTAAGGTCTTAAAAATTATAGTTCTATCAATCTATTTGGTCCCTAAACCAGTTCATTGTGAAGCCAAATTAATGGATGAGAATCTAATATAGAGACCTTTTAGTTGATTTTAATAGTTTATGAATCAAATTGGTAAGAGAGTGATAATTTAAGGACGAAATTTACGGTTTATTCTTTGTTAAATTACCCAATCCATTTTGAGAACTTTTAGTTTTTGCAACAATTTTTTTGAGGGAAAGTGTATTTTTGATACTTAGAGGAAAAGTTTATAGTTTTAAATCCGTAATTTTGTTTTTTGAAGAAGTTAAATTAGTCCAATTAAATTGAATTCGTTATTAAAGAGTATAGCGAAGAAATTCAACATACTTGAAAATGGAGAACTATAATTTTGAATCTGCATTCCAACATATAAACTTTTCTTACAATTTTTTACGATATCAGTTGTACTTATTTTTAAGGTATAGGAATCACAGTTGTTTATGAAACGATTTTGCTGTATTTTGTTTTTTGTAGATATTTCGCTGTCATTTATTAACGTGTAATGTAGATCCAGTCAAAAATATGTGTAATGTAGATTTTCTTTTGACTGCAAATTGATGGCACCTTTAATAGCTGTTAACTTATAAAGATTAACTGTTATCTTTAAATAAGGAAGATACTTTATGAATCAGAAATAGTTCGTCTTTAATAGAACCGAACTGTTAAATAATAATTTAAATATATATTTCTTTCGAAAAATAATTTAAATATATTTCTTTCGAAAAATATTGAATTTTTTTTTAATCTCTTCAAACATTTAATAATTACACTACCAAAAAAAAATTAATAATTGCAAATAACGGAAAAAATAATTTAAGGCAAAATATACTGCCTATAAGACAAGTAATAAAAAAAATTCAAGATATCTTTGAAAAATTAATTTTTTTTTTGACTAATGAACCAAATATTAATAAAAATGATAATTAATTATTCATTCAATGAAAATTATTACTCTTTTAGATTTCTTTTAATACTACTTAACATAATAAAATAATCTTAAAAAAATTATGTACAATTCAAACATTTTGATTATATTATATTAATCAAATGTTAATATTTTCAATTTTATTAAAAATTTTATTTTAAAAAATTATATTTTTAGGGGATATTTTGAAAATTTCTACTAACACCCACTTTTCACATTCTATTTTCAATTTTTATTAGATTAAATTATGTATGGTTCATCACTTTAAAAATGAGTCTCACATAAAACCAATGACACGTGAATTTCTCTAATTAAAATGACAATATTAGAAATACCTATTAGAGAGAGATTTTAACATGTCATGTTAGAAAATAACTTAAGATAAGCTATGTTGGTGAGATTAAGGATGTCAATAGTATTTTCAATTTTTATTAGATTAAATTATGTATGGTTCATCACTTTAAAAATGAGTCTCACATAAAACCAATGACACGTGAATTTCTCCAATTAAAATGACAATATTAGAAATACCTACTAGAGAGAGATTTTAACATGCCATGTTAGAAAATAACTTAAGATAAGTTATGTTGGTGAGATTAAGGATGTTAATAGTTACCACTAGCATAGTCACGGTCACCTATTCATGTAGGATTATATGCTATTCTGATTTTTAGCATATTTTGCATTATCTACATATATATATATATATATAAAATTGAATTTATATGTAGTACCCTACATCCTGTTGGTGCTGTTCTCCAATCAACACATGACACATCAATTATTTTGTACACATCAGCTGTCAGGAAATTAACACTTCTAACGTTCTGTTACTGTTCCTTTCCCTTTCTTCTTCAATCACAATCGAATTTTCTCTCTCCTTAGGGGCACCTACACCAACATATACTGTTCCTTTCCCTTTCTTCTTCAATCACAATCGGATTTTCTCTCTTCTTAGGGGCACCTACACCAACGTATATTCATCAAATCACCATGGAAGATTCAATTTCTGCCTACTCTTTTATTTGGAGTTTCTTAATTGATTGTTTCTTTCCAAACGTTTCGTCTCCTTTTCAAATTGTTGAATCTTAATTCTCTCTTTTCTTTTCCTTCCTTGTTATGATAAGAATTTCCTTCCAGTTTTTCATCCTGGAATTAGAGAGCTACATATCCGAGGGTTATACTTACATGTTGGAAGTCTGTCGTGGTGATTTAATTGGTGGCGAGACGAAATATTGAGAAGAACCGAAAAGAATTAACGAATGTTAAATAATTTATTTTAAAATAATTTAATTGTCCAGGTGTCTTGTTTTTATTTGTGAACAGTAGGAACTATACCTATGCACATGCACATAAGTTTTACCCATATATATTCTTTAAAGAAAAAACTATTCACATATATAATTAATTTAAAAAATCGAAAGAAGAAAACTACATATTTTTTATAAAAGAAATATTTGTGTTATTGTAAAAAAAAAAAAAGTATGTGCTTAGGATGGGAATATGTTAAGTGGAGCTACGCTTTACAATGTCAAAAATTTTAAGGCATAAGTCTAACATGTGGTTTATCACAGATTTATTTTTTTAAACCGAGTTTGATATTTTTAAAGTCTGATATGATCTGCTAACATATTTTTAACTAATCTGCTAGTCTGATTAAAATCATATTTCATGTGAATATCTTTAAACAAGTAACTTGATATAAGTTTAAATAAAGATTAACACGCACACCCCTAAAGGGAATTGGACTTTGTGTTATATCATATATATTTCAATTATGGTTTATAGTAACACATATAATGTATACTAATAAATTTATATTACTAAAAAATTAACAAATTTATAATTTAATTTAAAATAGGTCTAAGAGGTTTTTTTATAGCCAAAGTTCTCTAAAATAGCTTAAACCGTTTAGACGGACCTATCATAGGTCATATCATAGGTCTTTGTAAGCCGATCTGACCTATTTCATCCCTATCCGTGCTTGTAGCGGGTATTATTTGCCACAACATTCGGCTACAAATAATTTTGTCATCCCTTAGTGACGTGAAAAACAATTTTTTAGGAGAGGTGACATCGCCAACATAACTCCAGCATGTTTTATCATTTAAACTATTATTTTTCATGACATAAGTATTTATTACTTAAACAAATTTTATTTTACTTACTTCTACATGTACTTACTAGCATTTACGTCAAAAAAAAGTACTTACTAGCATAAAAGAAAGAGTACCTAAACGGCTAAACCAAATTCAAACTTATCAATTTTTTCACCACATTCAAAATATGGACCAAAATCTTGTTACTACCTAAAAAGGAATTATACAAGTCAATTCAAACCAAGGTTGAACAAGACCACTTTTTGGAGTAATGTACGAAGCACTTTTGAGAATCAAAAAGATTCATTCAAAGATAATTTTCTGGTCACACGACAAAAAATAGAAGATACCATATTTACATATTAAGAGGAGAAACATAGGAAAAATGAAAAAGAAAAAAGTGTTGGAAGAATTTCTATTTATATGTATGTTTCGGATTCTGATATAATAATACTTTAACAATAAAATAAAATAAAAAATATTTGATTTTGATAACTCGGATGTTGATTTTTCCTTACCATATGAAGCTAATTCAAGTATTTTTTCCACAGCTTTCATGTTTCCAAAAATGTACTTTTTTCTCTTTTTCTCAGAAAATTTATTCCTCTTCCAAATCCAACTTTATTTTTTTGACTAATAAAATTAATATACTTTTTTTGACTTTATAAATAGATGAGGGAATAATTTCACTCTTAAGTTGCATGAGCTGCTGCCTGCTGTCTCATATAGGTGTGTCAATATATTTTTTTTCCCTTTGTGTTTTTATTCATTTGATTTTAGGCTCTTTTGTGAAAAGATTTGGTGAGTAATATTAATAAGTTTTGTTTGATTGTAGTTTGATTCATTAGTCAGTTTAATGTTTCTTGTTATCTTAAAAACTTTGTCTTTGTCATTAATATATCTAATGTGGTGAGTAATCTTTTTCTATTATGTTTTGTTTTGATAATTTATGATGGAGTTAAATTAAAGGGTATGGCTAATTCACTTGAGTTTTGTGAAACTTAATGAAATGTGGATACTTTTATGAAATTAATTCTTGAAAATGTATAAGTTCTTTAATGTGTTATAACTTATATGTGCCTTTTTACTTTATGAGATGAGATGGATTGTGATATAGAACTTGTGACTCCATAGGAAATGAGTAGTTTGGTTCATTAGCATGAAGGCATTTTACTTGCTTGAGTTTTGTTTATGTATTGTGAAAATTGACCATTGAAATAGAAAAAATGAAGTGATTTGTTGTTTTGTTCTAGAAATATGGGGAAAAACCGTTTAAGGATCAGTTGATCATTTTTATTTTCGTATTTTACATTATTTTTGAATTATCTGTGAATATATTTTTCTTACGTAACAAATATTCGTAATTAATTCTTATAAATGTTACCGAGGGAAAATGAACTCACACTTTATCTCTTTAACCATTATGTTCGTCTTCCCTAACCACGAAACCAACTGATCATTCTATAAAATGGAGGAATAGTTTATCATCAAGTATTAAGGGTGGCACTTGAGCGACATTCTGGTTGGTGACATTGGTCAACCACAATGTCACAAGTGTCTTTCTTCTCTCTCTTTCACAAGTTTTTTTTTGTTTTTTTTATACACTTGTGACATTGTAGTTGACCAACATCACCAACCACAATGTCACCCAAGCGCTATCCAAAATGGAAGATTGCTCTAATCCAATCCATTTTATTGTTTTAATTTATGCTCACAAGAGAGGGAAACAACTAAGAATAATTACATCATGTTATCAAACCTTTTTTCTTTGTTTTGAGAAAATCTAGAGGGAACGAAATGACAATGTCTAGTATATCCAAATTGAAATAGATTCAAAATTGATTAAGTGAATCTTTTCTTTTCCTCATATCTCTCACCTTAGATCCATTTGCTGAAATTTCACATAATTTTTCTTTGTAAAACTACTAGTAACATTCATGTGTCAACGTTCAAGATGCTAAAGTCCACACTCAGTTTGATTAAGCATTTAAGCCATATTTTTTTTATTTATGCAGCAAATAAACAGTTCAACACAACAGCCAAATCCTGCATAGAAGATGGGATGTTTCCCAGCTTTTAAGAACATGAAGACGCTAAAATGTGAAAATTCCGAATCACAAAATAGCAGCCATAATGAGCACGTATCTGCAACAACGCCTCAACTTCAAGCTTCTCGCTCGTTACACTCTGAACCTCGAAGTTCTAAGGCTAGCATGATATCACTTAACCCAATTAACAGAGTTGCCAACAACAGAACACGGGCGTTGTCTGCTCCGTCAGCTCTAGCCTCAGTTGAGCATGAGGAACAAGAAATGTCGAGAGTTTTAGCGAGATTAATGAAGGAGCCGCGTTTGCCTATTCCACAACCCTTACCTCTTCCATCTCCTCAAGGAAGTGGTCCATTGAAGTTAAGGATGGCTGGTGGTCCTGTATATGCTTCTGGCTCAGCTCTCGTTGCAGCAGAACAAGATGGTTTGGAAACATTTCAGTACGAAGAACAAGAATGGTCAAAAAACCGAGATAGATTGATGAAGAAACAGCCTGCATCTATTCCACTACCTTTACCGCTTCCAACTCCTCAAGGAGGAGGTTCATTAAAGACTACTGCTGGCAGCTTTAAGTCAGGAACAGCTATTGATTCGGTTCGTTACTTTCGGTATGAGGAAATTGCTGCTGCTTGCCGCAATTTCTCTTCTGATCGATGCATGTCGGAATGTCTTTATTCCACCATATACAAAGCTTCCTTTTTTAATGATGCTTCAAGTGAGAAGCTTAAAGCCACTGTCACGCGCCTTCACTCATCGACTCAGGTACTTTTGTCCTTGCTACATTACTTTCATATGTATATTTGAATGTTTTCAAACCATTTTGAAATCAAGAACTGAAAATTCGTGTGAATTGCTTCATTACATGTTCAAACATAATTTACAACTATGATTAGCCTTGTGTTTAAAGGTTAATAAATTTTCACCCTAAAAGAATTTGAATGTAGTTAAATACTTTCTGACATGGTCTATATGTATGGTATGCCTGCTTCTAGGGCTTGAGAGAATTCATGAATGAGGTTAATACTCTTTCAAATCTGCAACATCCAAACCTCTGTAAACTGCTCGGATTTTATGCAAGAGATGGCTGTGAGTCTGAACCAAGGATGTTGGTTTATGAGAGGCTAATCAACGGGAGCTTGGACCGCCTGTTGTTTGGAAAATCCGACGGCCCTTCAATTGATTGGAACGCAAGAATGAAAATCGCCATCTGTGTTGCACAAGGTCTTACTTTCTTGCATGAAGAAGGGCCTCTCCAGGTAATAATAATAAATATTCTATTTGAATGTAGCGTTTAGATCTCATTGAGTAATTGCCATTGAGACTTGAGTTATTGTGTATTTCTTAATATAGATTGAACAATTATAATGGTAGATATTTTTTTTATGTTCTTATAGTACATTACATTTCAAATTTTCAATTTAGTATGTTTCTATCTCTACTGATATATACTTTTATATCTCTTGTAGGCAATGTATAATGATTTTTCAGCAGTGAACATACAGATTGATGTAGATTTCAATGCAAAGCTATCAGGATATGGTTTTGTTGGACATGTTGCTGAGGAAGAGATTTCAAGAAGTTCAACTGTGAGTTCTTTGACTCATGCATAATTGCATTTTGTGTGCGTTCGTATAAAACATTCACATTGTACATCTATATTTATTCCAATGGTTATGTTCTCATTCGAAGTCGAAACCTTGGTAAGGGTAAGGTTGTTTCCTTTTGTTCAAACTCTGGAAACAGCCTCTCCGCGTGGGGTAAGGCATCGCCTTTAGTTTTGTTCTCATTAATTTTGTCCATGTATACAGGCGGCAGCAAACCTTTCAGTGGAGACATTGAAAAAAGGAACGCTTACTCCAAAGAGCAATGTATGGAGTTTTGGAATTGTTCTTCTGGAGCTACTTACCGGTAGAAAGCATTTTGACAGGCATCTCCCGAAGAATGAGAGGAACTTAGTCAAGTGGTGTCGGCCTTACCTAGCCGACGATTTCCAGTTGTCGGTGATCATGGATTCACAACTCAAAGGTCAGTTTCCGCCTAAAGCAGCAAGAAAAGTAGCTGGAATTGTACAACAATGCCTTCAAATGGAGCCATCAGAAAGACCAACCATGAGAGCCATTGTTGAGAGTCTCAAGATCATACTAGATACGGAGTACCCTAGTTGGTTCCCACTGCAAGAGCCAGCAGCCATGTATGGAAGACATGCGTCGAGATCACCAAGCGTTGATGGTATCATTAATGCACCTCGATTGAGTTTCTCTCCTCCATTACTACCATCAAAAGCCAGAACATCTGTTTCACATCCTGCAAGATGGTCAACTGTGTCCACAATGCTTCCTTCTCCTCTTGCTCGTTCCTCCAATGTTTCTACTGAGGAGCTCACTATGCAGGAAAGTACAAAGTCATCATCCTCAGTATCCAAGAAAGCTTAGTACCACATTGACTTTCTATAATGTCAATTTTTCAGTGAATCACCAATTTAGTCTATAAATTTATAAGTTTTGGATACTTTGGTATGAAATTTCAAAATGATTCCTAAAATTGAAAATCCTCAATGCATTAGTTTTTAGATCAAATTGGTGATTCATTCGTTTATTTTTTGTTTTTTTATTACTTATATTGGCATTAGAAATTGGGTGTTTAGGGTTGACATAATGTACCCTAGGAACACCATATAGGGAATAAACCATTTAGATGTTGTCTTTCTATCTGTCAGTAAGTAAGATGAAGAGATATTCTTTGTAGCTATAGCAGAAACTGCTCATACTGGATTCCATTAGTCAATCCATTTATATAAAAAGTTTACATGGTTTCAAATACTTTGTTCCTTCTCTACTCAACAAGATTACACACACAACTTCTCCTAACTCTGATAAATTATATGGATAATCGAAAGTGTGTGTATTAGCTTGTGTTCAAGGAACTATATGTTAAATGACTTGCATCTCATCAAAAGATAGCTTCAATGGTGAGGGTGCCCAAACACATTTATAAATCTAATATCCCAAAAATCCGAGCAATGTGAGACTCTAAACAACTTCAATAACTACTCTCACACTTAGCGTGGTCCTGAGTTCAATTTTCACATTGCAATTCTTAACTCGGCTCTAATACCATGATAAATGGCTTGATCTCAACTCAAAAACTAGCTCAAAGGTAAAGGTGTCCAAACACATTTATTCATCTATCAATCCACGCAACCTGAGCAATGTGAGACTCCAAACAAACTCCAATAACTTCAATACTATAAACTAAATTCTGAACAAGAAATTGTATTTTGTAATTTTTGTTTAGCTTATGATTCGAGAATTCTAATTATAATAACTAGTTCTATTTTTTTTTTTACTAGGAGATTATAACTAGAGTTAAAATAAATCATTTGTGGCTTTTCGTTGAGAATTTTAACTGCTTTCCTTGGATAAGTTACGAATGAACATTTGGAGAGATTTCCTTTCACCAAAATCTTGTCATACAACAGATAAGTTGTTTGGGTAGAATTTTTTATTTATCAAAATTATTAAATTTGAGACACGTGAAAACATTGGTTTTAGGTTTGACTCAAACGAGTGAAGCACTTAAATCCAACCAATAAAACTAATACTCCGAACCAAACCCAACTTTGGTTTAGGTTTGACTCAAATGTGAGAAATACTCGAATCAAAGGATTGATTTGGGTCAAATTTACTTGAGTGGCTTTTCCAAACCTGTCAAGCACAAGCGTGATTAGCTACAAATCAAAGTATGCCACTGAAACACTCTTTCGAACACACATTCTATTAGTTGAAATTCATAAATCCCACCAAGATTGTGGGATTTACATGAGACTCATTTTAAGTTTTACTCTATTGAATTATGCTAGCAACACACTCTCTAAGACACTCTTCCCAACACACTCTCTAATTGGTTGGATTTTCAATGGATCCCACTAAATTCATGTGAGGTCTACATAATTTAGTAGGATCCATTTGAATTTCAACCAATTAAAAAAAATGTGTTAGAAAGAGTGTGTTAGAGAGTGCGTTGTTAGCACTCCATAACTATTAGGAGAGAATGTAATGAGAATTTATGATAGTGTCTTGCTAGTAGTCATCAAATAAGCAATGTAGCTACACAAATAGTCACTAAATCGAGCAAACTCTTATTCCTAGCTATTTTCAAATAGCCACTTCCCACTTACTTATCAAGTTAAGAAAACAAATTAATGAGAGTTAACATTTAAAAGATGCCAAAAAAAGCTTATTAAATCTGTAAAATAAAACACTTCATTAAAAAAAAAAAACATTTAAT
>Ga0228710_1002955_pt1 | contig 27024 bp, 10 predicted proteins | sample MedpolnodulmetaG_FD_177995 | JGI IMG/M metagenome (GOLD analysis project Ga0228710, IMG submission 177995) | Root nodule microbial communities from Medicago polymorpha collected in Santa Monica, California, United States - pink nodules | ecosystem: Host-associated > Plants > Roots > Nodule... | reverse complement strand
TCTTGTCATTCCACCACGATTTATTTGTGTTGAAAATTCAGGAAATTCACCAACACTCTGAAAATTTTCATTCACCATTGGTATATAACCATTAAATGGGGGTGTTTGAGATGGATATCCCATCATAGATCTATAATATGGATTAAAGTTGTTTGGAACAGAGGATGTGTGATTGAAATTTGATGCAAAACCATAATTAGGCATGTTTTGAGGATGTTGGTTGGGAAATTGATTTGGGTGTTGATAATTATTGAATTGATTATTATTGGGATTCATTTTACTAAATAAAGACTAAAACTTCAAAAGAAATGCTAATAGAATGCTAATAATAAGATTAAGAGAGTGAAAAACATGATTTTTTTCTGTGTCCAAATCAAATGATCCAAGTCTCTATTTATAGAGAGAAAAAAATCATGAATTTTGGTAAAAAAAATAAAAAAATTATTTGCAATGAAATAATTGAGTCCAAATTATTAAGATGATAAAAATCCAAGCAGCCAATCGTAATCTGCCAAGTGTCCCAGCTTTATCCACTTCTCTTTCTCTCTCCGCGTTCCCTGTCGCTCACTCTCCCTGCGGCGTGTGTATCTCACGCGCCTGTTTTGGCCAATAAAAACGCGACACGTGGCCTGCGGGACAGATTTCAACTTGTTGAATGGCTTCATCACCTCTTTCATCCACATCGTCTTTCCACTCATTTTCAACATGGTCTTGCAATGGTTCAATATATTTAAAGTTGCTTTCAACAAGTCCATTGTAGTTGGTCTAACTAATGACCATATTTTACGCCGAACAAGAATGGAAAAGGTTAGACAATTTTAACAACTCAAAAGTTATTTTTATCATTTTAATCTAATACCTCAAAAAAAAAATTATTAATTAGGAAATGTTAACAATTATCGGGGCTTGCTTCTTAATGATGATGGTGCTTGCTTGGTATTACGGCTTTGCGGAAAACATTGATTTTTCAAATATCTTACATGTAGAACTCTTGAGAGTTTATCATGGATTGAAAATGGCTTAGGAATTTGGCATGTTAGAGTTGGTGTGTTATTCCAATTCTAAAATAGCAATCAAATTGATTAAGGAATCTGTTAACGATTGACATCACTATGTTGCGATCCTTCATAATATCCAACACTAAGGGAAAGTAATGCATGTGCGGGATTACCATGCAAAGATTGGGGCTATCTCTCTTGAGGTCTACAAGTCCTCTGCAAAGATTGTATTTCTTTTTCTTGTTTTTCTTTTCTTTTTGCGTTCTATTACCAGAACAAAAACTATTCCTGGGCACTCTTTCAAGCATAGTTTTAAAACTCGGCTCGGCCGGCCGGTCGAACCGGTCCGACCGTGAACCGGTGGATAGACCGAATCGAGCCACCTTTTGGATCGGTCATGTAATTAGACCGGTGTGAACCGGTAAGACTCGGTTAAAACCGGCCAAAATTAGTAACTCGACCGAGTTTTGAGTCAATCCGGTCTAACATTAAATGCACAGTTTTGTAGAAAAATCATGTTTTTTTTTAAAAAGTTGGTGCCTATAGGAATCAAACCATGTACACCAAATAGCATCAGGAAACTTGACCACTGCAGCATCAACATGTTTGTGTCAACTAGTGAAATATAATATATATGTACGAATGCTATTCTGCATTTTTTCCTTTTACATCATTTTTTTTAAAGGGCACATCATTTTTAATAGTAAAAAAAATATAATATTAAAAAGAACACATCGTTTTTTTTTCTTTTAAAAAGAGCACATTATTATTAAATATAATATTACACAATAATAATAATAATAATAATAATAATAATAATAATAATAATAATAATAATAATAATAATAATAATAATAATAATAATATCTCTCCCCTAAAAAAAATATAGACATCGTATATTTTTTAGAAAATCTACAAATCATATATATATATATATATGTGCAAAATAAAAACTATTTCTTGTCGAAAAATATAGCTATACAAATATTAATATACACACTATATGTAAATTTTGTAGTTTTAAGTGGCCGAGTCATTGGTTCAATCTGATTTAATATAGTTAAATATTTATAAAACTTTAATCGTAAGGCCGAGTCATCTAGCCGAGTTATTCGGTTTAATCCGGTTCAGTCATGCGGTTCAATCAGTGACTCAGTGGTTCGACCATTAACTCAGTGACCCAGTACTCCTGCCGAGTCAATGACCGAGCCGAGTTTTAAAACTATGCTTTCAAGACTTTAATTGGTAACATTTTAGGTAGAAAAAAATGATTATTAATTTCATACCTCTAAAATGATTATTAATTTAATTTTAAGGACATTTGTTAATGATTTAAAAATGAAAACAAGTGGATCATAGATGAAAAATTGGTGATGACTCGAAAATTAATGTTTGGTAACAAAATTTTTCTGCCCCTCTCTACAATTGTATGCTGTCATAGACACAATAATTTGGAAAACAACACAACGTGGGAATTACATAGTTAAATTAGCTTACCATATTTGTGTTGACCTCCTCCCTCTCTCATCCGCTTGTGCTCAAAACAATACTATTGAGATGAATATTTGGAACCTCAAAATTCCTCCCCTCGTACGATCTTTCCTATGGCGCCTAACTCACCAATGCTTGCCCCCTTGTACTAATCTCAAATACAAAAGGAATCCCTTGCAAAGAATCATGTGTTATGTGTGAATCATTTGATGAAACTCATATGCGCATCTTCTTCGCGTGCACAAAAGCCAAGGAATTTTAGGAGAATATTGGCATGGGAAATGTGATTCGCGAGCTACTCCTTCAATCTAACAATTTCACCATTTTTTTGTTTGATTTTTATTATTATTATAGATTATCCTCTCAACAACAATAGATTGTTGTCATGCTTACTTGAAGCCTTTGGAATAGTCGTAACATAAAGCTTTGAGAGTCGTTAGACACCCCAACTGTTTTCACTATCCCTCGAGCAAAAGATACTCTCCATGAATGGAGTTGTGTGCAAAGAGTTAAACCTTAGGTACAAAACTCGGATCACGATATCTCTTGGGTCAGACCTCCGTTGGGTTCATTAAAGTGCAACGTGGACGCATAAATTTTTCAAAACACGCCATAACAGAGTATGGACTTTGCTTCTGGAACTCTGAGGGATAGTTCATAATATGTAAGTCTATTTTGTCTTATTCATCTTTGTATGTATTAGAAGTTGAGGCAATCACATTGCTAGAAGCAATCAACCTAATAAATCTCCTCCGAATTTCATAAAGTGCATATTTGAAACGGACAACAGGACCCTTGTTTGTTGTGAGTTCGGATATGCTCCATTTACCATATACTTCATTTACCCTATTTAAGGTTTTGGATGAATGACATGTGGTAAAAAAGGATTCAATGGTTCAGATTAAAAATAAACAAAACATCACTTTTTTAATTAAAAAAAAAAGGAAGATGAAACATGCACTTCCTCTTTCAATTAGGTTTTTAAATTTATGTAAAAAATATAAAGGCTAATATACTTACTCTAAAAGCTTGTAAGGTCAAGCTATTTCTAAACCCTAATTGCTTTTGTGATTTCCCTCTCAAACACTAATCAGAGGTGTGTGATGCAAGCCATCAACACATCATTAAATGCTATTTTCCAAGTTTAAAATTTGAATTCCCTCATTTCTCTCCTATATGCTGCTGACATAACTTAAGAGACCTTTGGGTTTCTAACCACCTCACTAAATGCATTAAACATATTTTATGCTTCCCATGCATACATGCTGTCAATGGTTGGTTTTTCATTAGTTGGTTTTTCCTTATGATTTAAGTGTGAATATTATTGCTGCCTTTGATTTAATGGAAAAGAAACTGTTAGAGATCCGTCTCCCAGATGATTATGACACCATACACACAAGTTGTCGTTTATGGGCGTTTGGAGAATTTCTAAGTCGGTGGGGGTACAATGATGGTAAAGTTGAAATATGGGTGATGAAAGAATACAAAGTGCATTTGTTTTGGACTAAGACTCTTGTTCTTCAATTAGATGTCATTCCTACTCGATGCTTTCCCCCTATATGGTTTACAAAAAGTGGTGATATTATTGGAATAGATGGTAGTGCTAGATTGATGAAGTATAATGATAAAGGACGTTGTCAGGGCATCACTCCTATCATCACTTCTACTCTTACGAACATGGATTACAAGTCGTCATGTACACAGAGTCTCTACTTTCACTTCCTAATAAGTGGTGACAATGAGAGAGTTTAAGAAAATGACACAAACAAGAAGAATACAGGTTATAAAATATTCTCTTTCATTGTTTTCTTGATATTTATAATTATATTGCATTATGAACTCTTTGGTGGCTGCATTTGTAGAGTAATATGTGTTTGACCGCATTTCTAACATGAGAAATAGTATTCAACATGAGTTGATCCAATATGTCATGAAATGTTTAGTGGTTAATTATTTTTAATTTGCTTATTGGAAATATTGACAGCTTTGTTAGTGCGATTCAATCTTATTTTTACGTTACATGTGACTAGATTGAGTTCTAAATTTCTGTTGCTGTCATTGCTTGAAATTGTTTTATGTAGTAAATTAATCTGATGAGTTTATACATGCTGAAGTGAAAACAAAATTTGTTCTCTAACTTTAAAGAACTTGGACCATTGCCATTTTCTTGTTTCAAATCAGAATTACAAAGGTTTTGTTCTCTAATTTCAATGGACTCTATTAACTCTGGCCCTTGTCATTTCATTGTTTCAAACCAGGAAAAAAACTAATCTCAAATTAGCTACACATGAATTTATAAGATTTGAGGTCAGAAGAAACATCAAAATTAAATCACCCAATGATCCTAAATAGTGCTGCAGTTATAACTTAAAGTCTTAACATACACCTTTATGCAATTAATAAAGCAAATACTCACTGGGAAAAATTTAACACACAACATAAAGTCTAACAAAACAAGATAGATTTTTTTGTTAAAATTTAACACATCTATAATTCCTTTGCTATGCTTATGTTTGCAGAGTCGTATATCAGCAAGAAATCGATGTACGGATCATTGTATTCTTTAATTGGACTATTTATTATATATTTAAGATGATGGATGACATACTGTTCAATTACATAGTACACACTAGTCTTTGTTTGATCTTTTACAATTCATCCATTTACATTTTGATGTACTTGTTTTTTGTTTTTTATGGCCTCATATATGCTGAATTGTTCGATTATATAGGACAATTTGCTTGATCTTTTTATAATTCATTAATTTGCATTTTGATCTACTTGTTGATTGGTTCTTATTGAATCACCGATGCTAACAATGCATATTTGGATTGGTGGTGAGTTAGCGAAATAACGGTGACACATTGATTTTGTTGAAGTTACATCATGTAACTTTTACCAAAATCACGGAGGTCCATCGTGATTTTGTCTAACTCACTCTGAATTCAAATATGCACACAATTATTTAACTTGGAGAGAAAAACTAAATCCTTTTCACATGGAATTAACTTGGTTCAAAATTGGTCGAATTAGCCACACGAGCATCTGATATCGAAGAGACATAATTTTGTTGATCATGTTACAGGTGAAATATATAAGGTAGATCAATTTTTTTTTTCTTCAAAATTTGACTGCCCATACAAATTGACAATCATTCAAGTGTTGTGAATTTTAGAAGTGTTTGCAACGCTAGTTCAAATGATGGTTCATTACAAAATGTTTTCTCCTTTTGTATAGTGATTGTCTTTTAAATGTCTTTCCTTTTCACCCTGTCTGCAGGTAAATGTTTCCCAACTTCTAGCTTCAATACCAATCACAAGTCATGCTTTTTCACCACAGGAGTCACACTATACAGTACTGTTCATTCATTATCAAGTGAAGTTACACCAACATACTTGGATTATTAAAAAGTTTGATTTGGAAGTTATTTCTGTTTTTTCTTTCAACTTAGATCTAGAGGCAGAATACCGCAACTTTGATTTATATTGCACTGTTCCTTTGAATCTTTATCACCGAGTATTTTGTCATTTGAACACAAACATAATTTGTGCTTTAACACATATGAATAGACATTTTATTCAATTTCATTCGATGTTGTGTGTTTGTACTTGTAGCAATTGAAATCAGGCAATGCACTACTGCATATTTGTTGTGCCTCATGTTTAATAACACTAACAAACTATTACACAACGACATCAAACAGTAACTAACTAAAGCACAATCACAGCAAAAAATTAATATACGAGATTAATTTTTAGATTGGTTAAACGGGAAAACATCTCAATTTCATCATACAAAAATGTATTTTAAACATGAGGGAATTATATTATTGTAATTATTTTTTTGGAATTATGTTGGTTATTCTTCAAATGTTCTTTTGAATGGGTTATTGCAACCATTACTTATACCTTCCAAGATTTAGGAAGAAATTTGATGGATTTCATTACCGGTTTGCCTCCATCTAACTCTTATACGGTTGTTTTTGTCGTCGTTGACCGTATTTCTAAATAATAGTCATTTTATCCCTTTAAAATCTGATTTCAGTAGTTTAAAGGTGGCTGGAGTATTGATGCAAACTTTTGTGAGACTTCATGGTTTTCCAAGTTCCATTGTGTTGCATAGGGACAAAGTTTTTACAAGTAGATTTTGGTAGCACCTCTTTGAGTTGAGTGGCACAACCTTGGCGATGAGCTCGGCCTATCACCCCAATCGGAGGTCAATCCAAGGCTGTGCATAAATGTGTTGAGTTGTACTTGTGCTGCTTTACTAGCCAAAGTACATGCCTTTGGTCTAAGATGTTCCCTTGTGCTGAATTTTGGTATGACGCCTTTCATAGCGGTGTATGGCTGTGACCAACCCAATCTTATCAAATATGAGCTACAGAATTCTGACCCTTCGTCTCTGCATGCTATGTTGACAGAGGGATTCTTTTTTGCTCAGTTGAAGTCAAATTTGATGCTTGCACAGCAAGCTATGAAAAAGTTTGCTGATTCTAAACGACGACTTGTTGAGTTTAACATTGGTGACATGGTTTTAGTGAAACTTCAACCATATAGGAAGCATTCTCTAACACTGCACAGGAATCAGAAATTAGGCTTACGATATTTTGGGTCGTTTCCCATTATTGAAAGCTATGTTATGTGACTTGCAAACTTTTGTAGCCAACATCTGCCAAAATCCACCATGTGTTTCATGTTTCACGGTTGAAATTTTGTAAGGGCCAACATAGAGATCAATACTTGCCACTGCCCTTGACTACGACTGAGCAAGGTCCGCTGTTACCACAAGAGAGCATCCTGCAGACTGTGTTTTGCTGCAGCAAGGTCTGGAAATTCCACAAGTGCTGGCTCATTGGGAAGGGTTGTCCAAGGATGCCGCTACATGGCAAAATTGGGCAAATCTTAAGGAAAATTACCCTAAACTCAACCTTGAGGACAAAGTTGTTTTCAATGGGGGACATAACTAATTCTGTTACAGACGCAATAGAGGGTGACCACGTGGCAACCAATCCAAATACTGTGGATCTTAGAAAGAGTACGAGAGATCAAGTGTGCAACACAAAATACTTCCCTTAATTGAGCATGGTGAGTCAATGTTGAGTTGTGCAAAATCTGTATTTGTCATAGTTATTCATTGTTGAACATTTCAAGAGCAATTATTATTATTTTTTTTTTCAATCTTTCAAGCATACATAATCATAGCCTCAAAAGGCCATCACACATCTTCATTTGCATGTAAGAAAGGCACAAGAGAACTATCGTTGATCAAAACACAAGTCAACAAGGTAAAATTGCTCTCAATCAATCAATCGGTCGTAATAAAATTACAAGTTCATTTCTTCAATACAAGCACGAGATATATGAATTGAATTCATTAACATGTAACAATACACATTAGGCTAAGTGGAAGGAAGGCGGTGTAAGAAAATTTAACAAAGTAAATATTACAATTATCAATAGAAATAACAAAAAAAAAGGCTTTGTATAGAAAGTAAATTTAGTTTAAATATTATTTTACAAGAGATTAATTTATATGCTCTGAACTTTTTTAGGTTAGCTTATAAAATATCAGAACACGTGTATGTGACGTAATTTGATTACACAGCTGGTGTATAAAAATTAAATTCTTATTTGAAAGTCTTACTTGCTCTCAATAAAGGCTTATATAGTCAATATGAACAACTATGTAGTCTAACTTGCTCTCAATAAAAAACTAACTAGTCTAACTTAAGTAACTAGTTTAACTAATTATTGTAACCAACTATAACATTGAATATTCTTGCAAACTAGAATGTATTTACTACACTTTTAATTTGGAAAATACAGACCAAAAGCAAAATCATAAAATCATGGACACAAAAGAATATCAATCAGACAACCCATAGTATATATCAACGCATTGAACTCGATAGTAAAGACGGGAGAGTATGATTTAGACTCAATGTAAAAATATAATAAGCACTATTAATTAAATAAGTTGTTAAAAAAGAAAAAAATCTTGACCCTCTCAAAAATAAAAAAATCTTGACCGTTAATGTTTTGAACGACTGAGACAAAGTCACACAAAAAATACATAATGATAACCGTTTTGATTACTTTTCCATCGAGTGATTACGTTTATCCCTCAAAATATGACGGTGCGGACGTTAACCTCTGATGTGAAGTTTCAAGTCAGCTTTCACGTATACAATGATGAAGTTGATCAAAAATTTTCATAGGAACTGTTTTGATGTAAAACATTTTTTTTTTGGATTGATAGAAAATTTTGATCGTAATAAAAAAAATCATCAAATTAAATTCTTCTCCGAGCCCAAATACTCTTCAATGTTCATACATTTATCATCACCTTCTTCCCCTAAAAACAACTCCCTCCCTCCATTAAAATCACCACAACTTCATTCACCCTCGTCAACCTCAAACACAAAATACTAGATACCATGGATTTTTTTAATTACCTGAAATCTTTAAATTTTAAACATCCATTTTAATTTCATAAGTCATATATAATCCAAATTTCATAGTTAGGACATGCAAATTTTCAACTAATCGACGTCTAAGAAAAAATATAAAAGGACTTATGTATTCTAAGCTTCAAAAAAAGTATAACAAGACTTACATGAAATTTCTACTAATTAGAAACTAGAGTTATTTTAGAAAGTCAAAACTTTATATATAGATATTTTAGTAATTTATCTAATTTATTAACGAGTATGGATATTTGCGGGCACGAGTACCATCAAATCTATAGCCGTTTTCATAAAATATCGGATAGTTAAATACCCATTTACTATATTCGTGGATATCCGTTAAACTATTCGTCCCATGTCCGTGGCGGATTTTATATAAGGGTATCCGCGCCGGTTTTTTGCCATCCCTAATTCTTCGTAGCAATTTAGGCATTTTTACTAGTTGAACTTTTAGAAAGAGAAAATAATATTTTTTACTTGGACTTAAAAATAAAAAGTGATATGTTTACATTGACTAAAAATATTTTTAAACCTAAATTAAAAGTTTTTCTTTTTAGGAAAAACCTAAAATTTAAACCGTAGAAACTCTCCTAATGGTATATCAAATTATGATTTTAGTTAATAAAAAAAAAGCTGGATTCCCTATAAAAAGGGATGTTTTCGTGTTTTCAATTTTTTGTTTGTTTCACTTTTGATCCCTGACTGATGGACATATTTTTAACGTATAATATGAATATGAATATAAACCGAAGATTAAGGATAAAAAATAAAAGAGAGTGTAAAAACAGACCTCTATGCTATTGTAAAAAAAACAAAACCTGTCTTTATACATACAAGTAAAAAGAATTAGGTCAAAAATACGTTTTATGAGTTTAACTCCCTCTGACAACAAGTAATCAGAGTGATGGAGAAGAAGAAGACAATGACACTACCCTATGTGCCTCATGACTTGCTCATTTATATTTTGATGACGTTGCCGGTGAAGTCTCTTATACGTTTCAAGTGCGTTTGTAAGTTTTGGTTTTCCCTCATCTCTGATCCAAAGTTTGCTGATTCCCATTTTGAACTTACCTCCGCAACGCACACTCATAGAATTCTGTCAATATCATCGTGTTCACCTCTTCAAATACGATCTATAGATTTTGAATCATCGCTGCTTAACAATCATAGTGATTCACTCTTTAATTTTTCGCTTCCTCCTGACATTAGAATTAGAGGTTCATGTAGAGGCTTTATATATTTGCAATGTTCTTCCAACATTTACCTATGCAATCCATCCACTGGACTTTACAAACAAATACCTTTGTCTCCTTTTGATACCAAATTAATCAAACATCATTTTGATCATCTATATGGTTTTGGTTATGACTGGTCAAGAGATGATTACCTCGTTGTTTCTTTGTCCTATGATCCAACCGTAGATTATATTTCACCAAATTTTGAGTTTTTCTCATTGAGAGATAATACATGGAAACAAATTGAGATGGAGGGTACTCACTACTATTATGTGATTTCTGTTAATGATCATGGCAAACTAGGGGTTCTCTTTAATGGAGCTATTCATTGGTTGGCTTTTTGCTATGAGTTAAAGGTGTTTGTCATTGCTGCCTTTGATTTGATGGAAAGGAAACTGTTAGACATACCTCTTCCAGATGATTTTGACCATCAAGATGCATATAGTGGTTTGTGGGTATCTCAAGAATTTCTCAGTCTTTGGGCTAGGAAGGACTGTGACCAATATTTAATATGGGTGATGAAAGATTCCAAGTTGCATTCATCTTGGACTAAGACTCTTCTTCTACGTACTGATCATAATGCCATTCCTAATTTTTCCCCTGTATGCTCTGCAAAAAATGGTGACATTATTGGAACAAATGGTGCTACTGGATTGGTGAAGTATAATAACAAAGGACAGCTCTTAGAGCATCGCTTAAACTATAATTCAGTTGGATCCAAAGGGGTCTTGTGTACAGAGTCTCTGCTTTCACTCCCTGGTGACCGTGAGCAAGATGACACAAACAAGAATGAGGTTTTGAAATATTCTCCTTCACCATTTGCTTGATATTTATAATTATTGTGTATTATGAACTCTTGAGTGGCTGTATTTGTAGGTAATTTGTGTTTGACTGCATTTGTAACATGAGCTAGTATGCCACACGAGCATAATAGGTTTCGAAATGCTTACTGGCTAACTATTTGTAATATGTTTATTCGAAATAGGAATCCTCCTGCATGAATGAAGCACTGTTTCATACTAGAAAAAGAATGATCAGAGTAAGAAAGAAACAATTTGTTTATTTTTATTTTTATTTAATTTTAATGATATGGTTTTAATTGGGTGTGTCTAAATATGAGGAGTTAATTATGTTAGTGTCTAAGTAAGAACTGCTCTGCGAGACTAAATTTAACACAGCTGCATGTTTAAATTTAACACAACTTAAAGTCTAAATTTGAGTAACAAAAAAAAAGTCTCTACACTTCATTCAATGGACAAAGCCAACAAAAATAAGATAGATGTTTTTGTTAAAAATGTAACACATCTACATGTTCTTTTCTCTACTTAAGTTTGCAGAATCATATATCATACATAGTATCTCTATACACCAACTATTCTTTTAAAGCTTTAACACATCTAGATGAACCATTCTTTTAAAGCTTGAATAAAAACTTATATGATAGCTTTGCATACATGTTTTTATAGAAACTGTGATTTGCACAGTGAAGGTAAAACAATAGTTTGATGGCAGATTTTTGAAGAAACATAGTTAGTATAAAGGTTTCCTTCTATTGTGATGCGAAGGACTTGTGCTTATTGTACTTGCTTGCGATGTCTTTTCTCTTTTTATATTCAGTCTTGATTGTACCAAACATGCTAGGAGAGTTCGGAGTTTAGTTCATATGTTTTATTTGAGTACTATGTTTACAGTTTTCAATTTTGTGGGAGATAAAAGTGAGTTTATAAAAATATAAAGTTGATTTTGATAATATATTTGGTGCTCTCGAGATTTCAACTCAAGTTAGGATTTGATGTTTCCATTTCCATGAAGAGAAAATAATTAGTGTCAACTCACTTTTGCCTATTTTGTAATCAACCACACAAACACACACACACACACATAACTTAAATCACTTTTACAAAATAAACTCTACTTGCTGTATTTTTTTATTGAACTATTGACAGTTTTGTCAAATATCCGCCATGGTGGATGCAGTTGCTGATATTTTGACAACCGCCATGAGCAATTTATGAAGGATGGAAGTGCCATGGCATTTCATGGTGGATATAGCAGCTTTATGTGACAGATTTTTGGTCACCCGCCATCGATAACTCTAACTATTCATTGTATGTCTAATATGATGAATGATGTCCTCTTAAATATATACAATACACATTACTTGTTTGATCTTTTATAATTCCTTCATTTACACATTAATTTACTTGTTCGATTGGTTTCTTTTTCTCATATGTGATGAATTGTGTAATTATATAGTACACATTATTTGTTTGATATTTTATAACTCCTACATTTACAGTTCAATCTACATACTGATTGGTTCTTATTGTCCTATTGATGCTAACATGCATGTTTGTATTGGCAATGAGATTAGCAAAATCACAGTTGTAACCTGATTATGTCAAACTCAATGCGAATCTAAGCACTCACAATTATTCGACTTGGAGAGAAAAATTAAACCTTCTCACATGGAATGTACACTGTATAATATAGTGGGCTCATTCCTTTATTGGCATAGTTTAGATTACTTAAATTTTGAAAGTTAAATTTTCGCTATCAGAAGTACAAAACATGACTTGCATAACACAAATTTTAGTTTTACGTATCAATTTTGTTGCTTAACTTATATTATCAATCTATTGTAATATGTAATTCAATTTTTCAATATGACTTTTTGCATATGAGTGACTCTTTCTTCCACAAATTGTTTTTAGGAGGATTTTGAAACAAAGTACCTTGCCTGCTCTCTACGTGCAGCTGAGGAGGAGAAAGCATCTAGCGATTTTGAACCCTTGGAAAATGGTATGGACGAAGGTGAAGTGGAGGAAGACGAATGTGAGGAAAATGAAGGCAACAATGATGATGCCCGTGAGAAGGCTGAGGTTCCACCAAAAAGGAAGAGGTCAGCCAAACATGATTCAGATGACGATGATGGAGGAGAAAATGGCGTAAAAGTAAGATCTTCTAAACGATAGAGTTGGTCCATTCTTTGCTGAAGAACTGGTCAACTATCAACTATAGGTCAACACATCACCATTTGTCCTTTAAACACATTCTAGAGAAGTGATACTCTAGTAGTTCATGGTAGTGTTTGTTGCTGTATTGTATTGTTATGGTGCAGTATTATAAGGTTTACTATGTTTATCAGGTAACTACATAGTCAATAGTGGGGTTAAAACATGTGGTAGGACAAGGTTTACAGTTCTGGTTTTTATCTGCCACCCATTTCTTAGGTGGGGAGATCTTTTGTTTTATTTAAGGATAGGTGAGTTGATGTTATTCATTACTATTTCCGGTACTCTGAAGTTGTTGGTAGATCTCTTTTGTTTTATACAAAAGTTGTTTTGTTGGGTAAAAGGAATTCCGTAAACAAGCTAGAGCAACAATTAATTATCTAACAATGCTGCTATGGCTGCTGCATTATCCACAACATTGTTCACATAACTTCTTGTAAAGAGAAGAGAAGTAAAAAGAAAGAAAGAAAGTGGAAGAGAAAGATTGGGAATTTGGTATGGTCTTAAAACATTTTTGGGGATTTATGTCTTTTGAGCGGAAAAAATGACAGAAGGTGTAAAGATTTAGGAACTCTATTTTATTTGTCTGTTTTCCGTTCTTTTTATTGTGCTAATGTTTTTAAATTATTATCGTTCTTTTTATTGTGCTAATGTTTTTAAATTATTAAAAGTATAAATATAAATGTTGGTGACTTTCAAATTATAACAAACCCAACAATCCATGTTTTTTTATTTCAATGACATCAACAATTTAACAAATATAATATAAATTCTTATATTTTTTTATGACACCAACGATAAACATTATTATACAAAAGTTTATTTAAGGACATATTTGGAATAACGAAAATGTCAGCCCAAAATCCCATGTTCATTCCTTTTTTCTTTTCAACCTCTTTAAATACACTCATTCTCTCAGTTTCTAAAATAGTCTCCCAACTAAATTTAGCAGAAGTCTACTACTGCTTAACCAAAAGAAACTGAGAAAGCATTAAATTCTATTCTGAAGCTTTCATGACCTTTGAGAAAGGGTAAAAATCGTTAGCCAAGTAACTTCGTATTATAAGTAAACCATAAGTAAATTAGTTAACTAGTCGGGGAGGAAATGATGACTTGTGAGGTTTTATTTTTTTTGAAGAGGGATTTTGAATGGAAGAACACTAGGTCTTTCAAATAGCTTGGATTGTTCATTATCTTCACACTGTATTATTGTACACAATAACCAATAAATAGCTAATATAATTAAGATAAATATAGGTGGGAGACTATTTTAGAAACAGAGAAGGCATGGATTTAAATAGATTGAAAAAGAAAAAAAGGAATGAGCTTCCATAATAAGGAAGATTACAATGAAGATAGTGTAACTTCATTAGCAAATTATGTGGGATTGGGATTCTAGTGGAAAGTATACTGTTAAGTTAGGCTATAAGGTTTATTTGGAGAATTTTTTGAATTGTAAGGAATTTCATGTAATCGGAGATTGAAAGCGGTTGTGGAGAACTAAAGTTCCCCCAAAAGTTTGTAATCTTATGTGGCGAATACGTCAAGGGTTTCTTCAACGAGATGGAAAATTCGTGTGTGTGGAGTATAGTGTAGAGGGGACTGCTGTTATGTGAAGAAGGTGATGAGGGTGATTAGCATTTTCTGGTGGAATGTCGTTACAAAAGGGCTGTTTGGAATAAGGTGGGATTGCTGAATGATGTTGATACGATGGCTGCTACGGTGCACTCAATTAAGGACCTGTTTTTTGCCATCTGATTGGAACTGAGTCCCCAAGAGTTGTGCAACTTTTTTATGCTGGTTTGGAAGCTTTGGTGCAATAGGAACAATCTGGTATGGAATATCATCAAAGAGGGGCCTGATTAGGTTATAAACACGGCTGTTAGGATGTGGCAAGAGTGGAATTTGGTTCAACAAAATCGTGGCCAATGTATTAGCACGTTTGGTGCAGAAATTATGCAGGTGCAGCAGTGCAATTTGTGGAAAAAGCTGACCAGAAAATTGGCTCATGTCTTGATTGCCCTCTCTTTATTGTAAGTTCATACCACCATTGGTGTGGTTAACTGTGAATTTTTTATTTTTTATTTATTTTTTTATTTTTTTTATGTTTTTGCTATTGTCAATGAGAAAAGCAAAAACATAAAATTGGGCTCAATTTACACTCCTTCATTTTCAAATAACATGAAGAACACATTCTCCATATGTTGCTGGTTGCAAGATTCATGCAATGGTAATAATTATTCTTATATTTTAAACAATTTGAGTTGCGGCCTACTCTTCCACATTATTTTGTTCTTTGACATATATCACTCTTATTTCTTTATAGCAGATTTGCAGGAAGATTTAAAGATTGTTTTGAGGAAAATTGAATCGTAACTAGCAGCGCTTGATTTTGGCTGGGAGAATGTACTCTATATTCACGTTTACATCGATGACATGAATAAGCTCTCTGAGTCAAATGAGACATATGTGAAGTTTATAACACAACAGAGGCGCCCTTTTGGCGTCCCATCTCGTAGCACAGTTGAAATGCCTCTAGTTGAGACGGAGTTTAGTAGAGCATATGTTGAAATGCCTCTTTTTGCGTTTCTTTAATTTGATTAGCTTCATATAGGAACAATTTATTCTCTGGAAGGTGGATTTAGCTTGCTGAAAGCAATGCGAAATATTCTGGCATTGGACCAAATAGTATCGTGTCAGTTTCAATTAGTATACCATTTGAGATTCAAAATTATTGGAAATAGTTTAATTGAATTTTAGTTTGTATTGTTCATGTGAATGTAAAATGCATTTATTCTTTTTTGTATATAAAAATTCAAGATTTGAGTGCTCTCACTCAAGCAATTCACAAAATGTGTAGAACTTTGCTGTTAACGTCTCTTGAGTGAAATATACATGTCTGCAGTGTGTTTAAGTAATTTTAGTTAATCCCCAAAATGACACTTTAATTACCTGAACTTTATTCCTTCATCCCTAAATATGTTACGGCATTGTAACTCGGGAGTTGGGGTATTCTCATTAAAAGAGGAAAACATAAACAATAACAGTATAATTGAACAATGAAAGTTCACTAAGTTTAGGGTTTGCTTACTTCATACTGTCGTTAACAAATGCTATTTGGTAACTATGATAGGAAAAGAACATTAATGTTTAATTGTTATAAAACAACTTATAATCTGAGACAATTTTCTTTCAAAAAGACAGACTTATAATTTAGGATGGGGGTGCAATTTAAGCTCCTCAGAAGGAGAAAGTAAAAATTAGAAAAAAAAAACGGACACCTATTTGGTTCGTGTGTGATTCGAGTCATTATCAAACATATGCTATGTAGTGTGTATTCCATTTTTTATTGATTCCTTGTTTTTAAATTACGCGTGATGGCTTTCCAGAGCATATGTAGAAGTGAAGCCCATTCTTCATGTCGAGGATGGTGCAGATGTGGAAATTGAGACCATAACAGAAAGATTTTGCTCAAAAGGCATCATGTTGTGGGGTTTCAAGCCGGAGAGTTGGCATGATTCTTGCATTCAGAAATGTGTGATTCCTGGCTGCAAAGATATCTTACGATTCTCTGCCTGCTGATCATGTCAATAATAATGGTCAACATTCTCTACCTAAATCACGTATAGAGCTGTTATCAAAGATCTGCATTTATCTTCTTGACAAAGTTATAATAGAGAATGACTTTGCCTGAAAAGATATAATGGTTAGTGTATTTATCAAAATAATACCGAATTAATTTTACTCCTCCATTGTTTCAATTGTATATTTGTTGTCATTTTGTTTCTATGAAGCATGGACACTGTAACGGACACATTGACAGTGGTAACGATTTGAAAACTAAATTAATTGATCGTAATCACATGCGTCGGGTCATTTCCTGTTTTAAATAGAATCTTTCATCAATAACGTCCATTCTGGATTATACTTTCTTCAATAGATATCCATGCAATTTTGGGTTTGTTCTCTTGGAAGTAATGGGTAAACGGAATATAATACATGATATTAACAAAAGACACTATCAAATTGTAATACTCTTAAGATAAAAAGGGCAGTGATCAGCTTTATTCTATTGCTACTTTTTGTTTTGTATGGTTCTAATATTTCTTTGACTATTAAACATTTTGAATTCTGGTCTCATCTCTAGCAGAGTTTGAGATTCTACATCCCTGTAAGCCTTCAAAATGTCAGAGTTTGAGGTTTTATAAAAAGAAGGAGCAAATTTTATTTTTTGTGGAAAGAAGGGAAGGAGCGATTTAACATTCTGAAATCGTTAAAAAAAAAACAGTCTGAGAAATCGTGTTTCACACTCTCAACTGAACCACTTTTTTAGTCCACATACATGACTCAAACCCAAAATAATTATATTTTTCAAAGCAGTGGCCGATTGGATTCTTTGAGATTTTCTTATTATTATAGAAAATTAATCATAACAAATTTATTAAAAAATAAATGAGTAAATGGCGCATGACATGACATACAACAAGTAGACTTGAAAGATAGTAGTGCATCCAATTTTATACAAGATTGCAAGATATTCTCCTACAATCTTATTTAATCGCACACTTGTTTTTGTTAACATTTTACACTAACATGACATCCTTTGAGTGTGGTATGTGTTTGATGATTTTATTGTTCAAACTCAGCTAAAAAGAGAAATTTAACGATTTCCAAATACTCTGATCCATTAAAAATTAAAGGAGTTAATATCCTCCTCTTTTCAATAGATAGAAGAAGATTATCTAGCACGGCATCGTTAAACTATTTTCTTGCTAAAACTAATTGCGATTGACTTTTAACAAATGACAGGCCAAACTTATTATCAGTGAGTTCAAAAAAGATTAGAAAAATAAGAGGAAGTGGATCTTGACAATAAATATGCTCTTTGAAATGGTATTACAGCTTCGAAATTAGAATCCAAATGACCTTTTTTCTTACAAAAGAATCCATAACTTTTTGTCGTTGACATAAGGAATCTGCCTTAAGTTTATTCTTTCCAAAAAAAATTGATTAATTTATTTTTGAGAATGAATTGAGTAATATCAATCAAATTGATGATTTATTGATACTATCGTGACTAAAATTTCAATCTTTACTTAAAATAGAGGTTGCATGATATGTTTACGTGACAATATAATTGATTTTTGAATCACCGGATAAAACTATTTTACATCGTCGGTGTGTATCTCTGATTTAAGGAACCAAATTCTTGTTTAGCAAATTCAAGGGACTCTCTTCCCTCATCTCTTACGTTAAAATATACACTCTCCTCCTTTAAAAAGTAAACTTTATACTTCTCTCCTCTATGAGATTCCCTTAATAATTAAATATGCCCTACAATTCAATCTATTTTAACATAGATAAATATTTTTATGATTTATACTAATTTTGAACCACAAATGAAGAAAATAATTTCATTTCTTTATGAAATTTAAATGTCAATGATAATTAAATTTAAATATTTTGTTATTAATTTTATAATTTATAGTAAAAAATTCACTTTTAATCAACCATATTTTATTGACTTGAGTAATTTTTCACATATTTTAATTTTATTTTGTATTATTTTATATTTTATAATAGGGTTTAAAACTATATGTTAATGAAATTGTAAATAAAAAATAGCGAAACTATGCATTTGAACTTTGGTAATATTAAAATGAACTAGCGATACAATTTTTCTTTGAAGTGTGTTAGATTATTATTTTTTTGCTAAAAATAAAAAAATTATTAAAGTATAGATTTTATTATAAGAGGGTATGAGATTGCTATTCAAGCTTACTGCATGAGAGATAAGTGAAATATTTTCTAAGATAGTTTGAATAGGGGAGTGTAATTCAAATATCTTTTAGAGAATGAAAATATAATTTACTCATATATTAATCACAACATAACTAATATCATTCTCTAAAAATATATTAGTTATGAAGTATTTTAAAAAATATATTAGAGCATGAAGTGTAATTTACTCATATATTAATCACTTTATTTGTGAAAGAGCATATCAATACAATCTTACAATCTAAGAACCAATGTGGATATTAACTCTTAGTCTTATAGTAGCAATCTATTATCTCCATCCGGTTATATGAGAATTTTCTTTGGCCCTTTTTTTAAGATTCTTTAAAAAAAAAATTGGATTAATTTAACTTAATTATCAGTTTTTTTTAATCTCCGTAATTTAGTCTTATATTTTGTACTTCCGACGGAGGTTGTATAATTAATTATTTTCCTAAAAATTTTCAATCGTAGAAAATTTCCGTTTATTGTTGTATATCTAATGATGGTAATTAAGTGATAACGGTGAAAACCTAATTAAGCTTCAAACATTTCTCAGGTAATAAAATGCTAAACAGAATTGTACTTAAAAATCGTACAAAGAAAAATGCTTAGCCGAATATTATTTATTATTACTCACGCTAACAAGGACTCAGCAAAAGAATCTAGTATTTTTTCATGATTTTCTTCATTTTTCAATAGCTGCAAGTACTCTTCATACATCTTCTCAAGAAAACCAGATTGGCATTCCATGTCATCATTGTTGACCAAGTCTGCATGGTACTGTTCCTCAAAGAACAATCCAAACCCATCATTTTCTCTCTCTTTTGTTTCTTCTCTTTGCTCTTCCTCTTGGCTTGTTGTTACTAAGGTACTATCAGTTCTTGGTATTATTGATGATAAAGTCTTCTTGACCCTTATAGGCTTTGGTAGATAAACTAAGGTCTTCTTCCCTGAATCTTCTGGTACTTTGGTTATGACTTTGTTCTTGTCATTTTTCTTCTGCTTCTTTTTCTTCTTCTCTAGTAGTTGTTCTTGATTTTTGAGCTTTTTACTGAGATGTGTGTTCCAGTAATTCTTTATCTCATTATCTGTACGTCCTGGTAATCTTCCCGCAATAAGGGACCATCTATTACCAATAAGTGAATGCATTCTGATAATAAGATCATCTTCTTCTGGAGTTATGTTTCCTCTCTTTATATCTGGTCTTAGATAGTTCATCCATCTTAGTCTGCAACTTTTTCCACATCTAAGAAGCCCTGCATCAACCACCAACCCATTTTTTCACGTAAGGTTGCTAAGTCTTACGGTAGATAAAGGATCTAGGTTCAAACATTAGTGACAGAGAAAATATCAACCAACAACTAGTATACTAATATCTGTTTGTACAAAAAATGTGATGTAATGAAGCACAGACACATACACTGATAACGGATACGACACAAAGACACCAACACCAATAATAATTTATTTGAGAAACGACATAATTCAGTATATTCATAGATATCAGTGTCAGACACATGACACACTAATCCGAGTAGTGTTTGTGATTGTAATTGATAAAATTAGAAGACAATGAAGAAATAAAGAAATTAAATTACCAGCTCTTTTTGGAAGTGATCTCCATTGGCCTTCTCCATGAGCTTGAATATATTTGGTGAGCAATGCATCTTCACGAGAAGTCCATGGACCTCTATGCAACCCAACTTTTGAACAACATGGAGTTCTTCCCATCTTTACTAGTTAGAAGAGAAGACACTTAAAATTTGAAGCAGGCTTATACAAGCTCATATATATTATATAGATCATGCTTCCCATATACAACTTTGTTCTCCTTTTAAATGTCCAAAAATAGGTTATACAAGCTCTTAAGAAAATACATTTAACTGATCATGGATAATGACATGATGGTGGTTGTTGAGTTTTAAATTGATTTATTGAATTGACAGACAGCCGGTAACTATATTATATTTCTGATTCGTTCCAATTTCCTATAGGAGCAGGGAGATGCTTCAAATCCACTTGCTGAAATTGGATCAGCTTCTTTCTAATGATCCCAAGGAAATCAGGCCAAGCCCTTTAGAAAAAAAAAACCAAATAGATTACTGTTTACTTGGGAAATAACAAATAAATACTCAGAAGCAATCTTAAATAATCTAGAAATAGATGCAAACCCTTGAAACCAACTGAAAATTCTTGTTTATTAATGGTTAATTATAATCTTACATTTTCTATGAAATTATGAGTTATTTTAGAATTAACGATTCTGTCACTAAAAAATTAGGGTCAAAGTAATTTAAAAAATTCAATAGTACTTCGGTAGAGGGATTTATAGTCATAGTCAAATTGCAACTCAAGTTGGAAAATTAGTAAATCTCATCCTTGACAATTTTTTTTTTTGGTACATCCTTGGCAATTTTATTATTATAAAGTTCAAATTGATTTTAATTTGCTTAATTTTCATAACTGCTATCCAACAAATTCAATATGTTTTTGTTCAGTTAAGTTTAAACAAATTTTCTTATAATAATGAATTGATGTGATTGAAAAAAAATATTTGTAGGAAGTGTGTGTTAGTAACCACACACTTACATAAAAAGTATTTTAAGGAATAGATCCACGCGTGCTAATGGTTCGGTTTTACTGTTAGGTTACTATACGATTAAGGAGTAGCATAAGCACTGCCGCTGCAACATTCAGCTCCTCCATAATCTCGACTCTCTCACCGTCCGGTCCAACCCAACCTTCTATCTCAAATTCTTTTTCTGTAGGTGACTTCTCATCTCTCTAAATTCTCTCTTTTTTCGATTTTCTTATTAATTACTAGTTGTTTAAGTAGTGGAATATGTTAGGAAATAACAGGGCTGAAGTAGAAAAATAAACACAATCACAAACACAAGAATATAACGTGGAAACTTTAAAACCGGAGAAAAAACCACGACCGTTGTCTAAACCAACAACCAGAGAATTATCACTATGTGAAATTTTTTACAACACATAGACTTCTTTCACTCCAATGCCCCAGTACACCCACACTCTCACAAAGCAAATATTTAAACTAAGTCAGATATAAGTTTAAAGTGCTACTGACTGGTGCATCTAAAAAAAAAAGAAACTAGGTTCAATATATAGTCCTGGTCTTCCCTTTGCTTCACTAAACTAAGCGATGTGGGACATAATCACCAATAACTAATATTTTCAAACCTCCTTCTTTATTTAAGAAACTTGACAATCGAACCCAACAATCTCCAACTTGATTGTAAGAGTTTCATCTTCCGCTTCCATTGTCTATACCGACAATCATACTCCACCATAAATAGTATACTTCACTTGAAACTGAACCATTCCAAGAATTTTTTCACGTCGAAACCTTGCTGAAAGATTATGGTGCAACTCCCATGTTGGCTTCCAGGAAGTTCTTCAGCAATCGACATATCTCACCACACACCCTGCATCAATGCCAACCAATGCCCGTGTGTTGTTCTGAATCTGCTAGCAATTACTTGTCCTTTTGCATGGTATAGCGGAAATACCATAAGGACACACTTAATCTTCTAGATAAGATCATCATCATCTCCCAAAACAAGGGAGACATTGCTAGCACTTGCCTCAGTGACTTTTTCAGAAGTTGTTCCACCTAGACAATTTCTCTTTAAATGCCCAAACATTCCACACTTCGAACACGACATATTCTTTGCATGGATCTTCTTCCCATTAGCCCCACTTCTAGTTAACAACATTGAGCTTGATGAAGTGCTTTCATCACTTTTCATCCTCCTTTCTTTAGAAATAATTTTAGTTGCAACTTCTTCAAAACACAAACTTTCCTTCCCATACATCAAAACAAGTTTGAGATGAACATAAGAAGGTGGAAGGGATAAAATGAGCCTTAACGCTTTATCTTCATCATCAATCTTAACTTCAAGAGATTCTAACTCAGAAACAATATTATTCAAAGTAGTAAGATGATCAGAAACAATCTTAACCTCATCCATGCACAAATTGTGGAATTGCTCCTTCAACAACAACCGATTTGAGATGCCTTTTGCCAGATATAACCCTTCGAGCTTTTCCCAGAGTTCCTTGGCTGATGACAGATTCTGCACATTCGCAAGAACATTCTTTTCCAAACATAGACGAATTGCACTTGCAGCTCTCAAATCTAGTTCCTCCCACTTATCGACCTCCATCTTGGAAGTGTTTCCTTTCAGCGCCTTATGTAAACTTGATTGTATCAGCACATCCTTGACTTGTACTTTCCACAAGCCAAAGTTGATTCTTCCATCAAACTTCTCTATGTCAAACTTCATTGCACTTGAATAAGACATAGCAGTTGCACAGTACCACCCTTCTTCAGCACCTTCACAATATCACACTTCTATTTTTTGATGTGGAAGATCAGACAATGCTGCAACCACAGAGCTACTAAGAATTGTGATATCTCACGGAACCGAAGCTCTGATACCACTGTTAGGAAATAACAAGGTTGAAGAAGAAAAATAAACACAATCACAAACACAAGAATATAACGTGGAAACTCCAAAACCGAAGAAACAACCACGACCGTTGTCTAAACCGACAACCAGAGAATTATCACTATGTGAATTTTTTTTACAACACATAGACTTCTCTCACTCTCACCCCAATGCCCCAGTACACCCACACTCTTACAAAGCAAATATTTAAACTAAGTCGGATATAAGCTTAAAGTGCTACTGACTGGTGCATCTAAAAACAAAGAAACTAGATTCAATATATAGCCTTGGTCTTCCCCTTGCTTCACTAAACTAAGCGATGTGGGACATAATCACCAATAACTAATATTTTCAAACCTCCTTCTTTATTCAAGAAACTTGACAATCAAACCCAACAAAATCGTGATGGATATTGGCGCAGGTCTCACATTATTTTATTTTGATGATATCTTACCAGTTTTGGTTCATTATTATATAATAATAATGTTATTTGTTGAATCGAATCATTTTTATAAAACACAAGTCTCCAAAACCAAATCACCACACCACTAGATCTGTTTCTTTATTTTACCAAAATTGGTTTACCGAGAAACAACTATTTTCACTAGGATTTTTTTTTTAAGGAATTTTCACTAGGATTATAAACTTCTCTCACTTTGCATATTTTATTAAACTTTACCTATATATTTCAGGTGCATTGTGACTATTTTCTACCATAAAATGGATGATCGCATTAGTGAATTGCCTAACTGCATCTTGTCTAATATCTTGATAATGTTATCCATCAAAGATTTGTTGAAAACCAGTATGCTGTCCAAAAGGTGGTGTGGGCTCTAAGGAGAGATCTCTACTTTGATATCTTCGGTGTTCTTGGAAGCAGCGAGGAGGAACTACTACAATCCCGATATCTCATCGAAGTCCTTAATACTTCTATTATATCACCTGGGACGCGTCAATTTAGATACGAGTAGGGATGAATTTGTAAAACGAGTAGATCGATTTGTCTAGAACCTTCAAGGCACAAAAATTGATTCTTCCATAGTGAACTTCTATTTAGATTGTGAACAAAGCAGTGCTATTGATCCATGGATAAGTTTTGCAATTGCAAGACGAGTTGAAAGAATTGATCTACTCTTTCTAGGAAGGCCTTGTGTACATCGCATTAATAAATGCAAGCGTTATGAATTTGACTTTGGCTTGTTTTCAGAGACTGATGCTTCAACTCTAAAGCATCTGCGTCTTGAAAACTGTCTTGTTTGCCATCCCATCAATTGTGACTTTATTACATTAAAAAATTTGAGATCTTTGTCGCTTGAAGAAGTAAAACTAGAAGAAACTTTCATCGAAAGTCTGTTGTCTAATTGTCCGCGACTTGAAGAACTTTGTTTAATTTTCTGTGAGTTCAAATCATCAATGCCAAAGATAATAAGTTCATCCTTATGTCATCTCAAGGTTATAGGGTGCTATCTAGTATACAACAATAACTACCAGTGGAGATTAAACTTGATTTCTGTGGATTGCCTTAAACTCACTTCATTGGAGCTAGGTTGCCTTGAACTCACTCGTTCGGAGGACGATTTGGATACTTTGAACTTTAATACACCTGTGCTGAAGATCGTTGAACTCTCTATTTCATTGAAGCAAGAGCTTAATACACTTGTTGCTACTTGTGCAACTTTTTTTTCCTGAACTTGAGAAGATTATGCATGTGGCCATATTTTCAATGGTTAGTCAAAAAGTGTTGAAAGAGTGATCTACATACATACATACATACATACATACATACATACATACATACATATATATATATATATATATAACTTTATTGTATTTTTAATCTTACCTGTTTTATTCAGGTCACTAATTCCCTCAAAATTACTCAACAACTCAACCATCTTAAAGAGTTGAACCTCTACATTTCCATTGATTCATATATCTTAGATGATGTGGAGTATGATTCTTTGTGGATTTTAAACATTCTTCAAGTTTGCCCTCTTTTGCAGAAACTTTTAGTCATGGTAATCCACATTTTTTACTTTTTACTTTTTTATGGTTATTGTTTATTTTTTATCCACGACTACATAAGTAAATTTACAATTTTGAACTATTTGGTCATGCGGTCAAAACCATATAATTTTGAACATCCTTATATTCATAATCAATTTGAGCTTATTGCACTTGGCCACTCAATATCTTTATGCAAATAAATAAGCGTTCATGCACTATTCATAAGCTTATCAAGGTAGTTTATGAGACAAAAAACAGCTTATGAAGATACAATTTTTGTTAGTGAAAGCATATGAATTAACATAAAAATTTTCTTATTTGAATAAGCTAAAAAATATGTCAATTCAAAGAACCTCATAGTCTCACTTTTGATTTGATTGCTCAAAGGAGTTGAAACTCTTCCTTTAAAGTTTTTTTTTTTAAATTTTTTTTTTTTTTTTTTTATAATTACACAAACTTTTGTTATTAGTTTAGACGGTTGTCATAGATATTTTTTATTTGCATTCTTTGGTTACATGTTTGATGACTTTTAATACCATTTATGTTGTGATTTTAATTTTGGCAGTTTGCATATCCAGAGTTTCTTGACAATTAGAAAGATATTATGAGGGATGTTGAAACATTCTTTCATGACGAGCTTAAGATTATTGAATTGGGAGGTTGTGTTGGCACTTGGTTTGAAATTGAGTTTGTTCTGAATGTTCGAAAATATTGTCACAAGCTTCAGAAAATAGTTGCCGGTCCCTACTGGGGAGAAAGTGACACGTTAGATTGGAATTCTTATCATGTATGGTTTCAAAGTGGACGTGGAAGGATGAGTGAGAAGCTCCAAGACAAAGAAATAGTTGGACTAGAAAAACTAGTGCTTAGGGTTTAATTAGGACTTTTGTGCTACTTTGAGAAACATCTCTAGTGAAGTTTCCAACTTTCTTAATTTTTACATCTTTAATTTGACAAACACTTCTTGATAAAGCAGCATATAATTGTATGTAGCTGAAAACATATCGTAGAAGATAAATTTTAACGATAAAAATGGTTTGTCTTTGTGACTTGTTTATCGAGATTGCAAAATTTAGCTTCAAAGAAATCTATTTCCTAATAAGCACAAAGGATAAACCCGTCTTTAGTTTAATTCGGGGTAAAAAAGCTTGTTCCCTAAATGACTTTCTATTTGGATTTTATCATCCAACATATTTCTAATAAAAAAAAAAACACGACATAGTAATTTGGTGATTAGTTTCATTAGGGTTTGTTTTGCAACAACGGTGCTACTTTCTTAACGTTTGATCAATTTGTTTGTTTTTTTAAATATATAACTGTATAGCTCCTATTTTCTCTCTCTCTCTCTATCTATATATATATATATATATGAGTAAATAGGCAATTACCCCCCGAAATTATAAGTTTCGTCAATTACCCCCCTGATATTAACAAAACTTCAATTACCCCCCTGAAATTGCACAACGTTAATCAATTTACCCCCTCCGTCAAATTCTTCTGTTAGTCAACAAGATGTTTTGCAAATACCCCCCCTGAAGTTTTACACTTATGTGCAAAATG
>Ga0228710_1002953_pt1 | contig 27033 bp, 17 predicted proteins | sample MedpolnodulmetaG_FD_177995 | JGI IMG/M metagenome (GOLD analysis project Ga0228710, IMG submission 177995) | Root nodule microbial communities from Medicago polymorpha collected in Santa Monica, California, United States - pink nodules | ecosystem: Host-associated > Plants > Roots > Nodule... | reverse complement strand
GGGGGGCTAAGGTGGGGATAGAAAAACTCCATAAATACACATCAGATAGTTATCTATGAGATGTATATTTTTTTGTCAAACATACATCTAGTAGATAATTATCATATGTGTATTTATAGAGCCTTGAAGATATTGGGGTCTAAAGAAAAATGTTCATACAAAATAGGGGCTTAACATCCATTTTTTTTATAAAAGGTGGGGATTAAACTTGAAAGATTTGTAATTTTATAATGATTAAAAACATGTTTAACTCTTTAAAAAACTTACAAATTTATGTTAATAAATAGATAAATAGTTCTTTTTGTTACGAGAGATAAATAATTTCATTTTAAAAAATAATTTAGTGATTATCAATCACAAACATGTATAAAAACTCGAGAAAAGTCTCTGTGAGTATAACATACAGTTGGAACTTCAGATTTTCAACCTATTCATCTTATAAAGTGAATTTATAGTCACTAAACTTCTTACCAAAAAAGTAAAATAAAAATTCGAAAAAATTGAAGCAAAGACAAACAAGATAATTGACCCGCATGTGAATGTGAATGGGCAGTTCAAATGATTTGAGTTATAACATAGTACACTTCTCATCATATCTATCTACGAGGTTCCTCACAAAGTGAACCCCCTTGCTTGTTTTCCCCTTGTGGGTTGAGGGACGTGGAGCTAAATTCATTCTTGGTGACAATGTGATGCTTGTTCAATCCAAAAAGCAAACAACATCAGAAACTGTTTCTAAGAAACCCCAACCCCGTAGTCTTCCGTTAGAGAGAAGAAGCTCATAGTACAATTTTTAAGAAACTGTTTTTTTTTTTTGTTTTTTTAAGAAACTAGTTTACAAATAATAAATTATTTGATCATTCTAGACTTAAGTAAATAAATTATTTGATCATTCTAGACCTAAGTATCATGAGAAACTATTCATTGTTTGTAATGAGCATTTTGACTATGGATTGTTTAGTAAAATTAAATCAAGAATTAATTTTTTACAACTACTATTATAATTTCATATTTTATTTTGATAGGATATTTTAATCTTTATTATAGACTATATAGTTATTTTCGAGATATGAACTATATAGTTTTCTTTTTTCCAGACCAAATATGAACTATATAGTTTTTTTTTTTTTGTTTTGAAATACATAGTTAGTCACTGCATTTCATTTTATTTTATTCTTTATAAAATGTTTTTTTAACAAGTATTCTTTATAAAATGTTAGAAAACTTCTCTTTTACAAATTTGTAAAAACACGTTTAGGAGTAACACATGGCAGCAAAAAAGAAATATATATGTTCACCTAATTGATGGCTCACTTAACTGGAAGTCAACATTCACAAGGTGAAACATGGGTCTCAAATAAAATATAATTTCTGCTTCAACATGCCTAAGTTTGAATGGACTTTGAAAGAGGAAAATATGCATATGCTATTAGTCAAATAAAGGTTTTCCAGCTTATACACACAAGACCAATTGAATGGAAAACTTAGCTTTCATAATTCACACTCATACGAAATTAATTAATGGTGTAGTTGGTAAACTGCATTTTAATATATGTTTTGGCAAACATATCAATCCATCAAAAGATAAAAGTCATACAAAACAAGTAAACAAAAAGGATTATCACTAATCAGGTTAGAAAACTGTCAAATGTAAAATTCCATAAGCCAATAGACATAGATGGCAAAATGTATGGTACATGAACTCCTTACAATTCAGTTGACCAATTCCTTGGTGGCATGCATTTGTTACTTTTATATTCAAAAAGTTTGAGGAGCCTAACAGAAAAAGACCATTGAATAATACATTGATGCGACCTCTAGGAAACAACTATACTATTTGATAATTTATTTAATCAAAATCAAAAGTTGAGTATTTTCAAAGTGAAATAAAAAATGTACAAAATGTTCATATGAGAAAGTAATATGTTGCAGCAAAGAGATAACAGAAAAGCATACACAGTAATTGAATAAACAATAAACTCAATTGAATCTGTTAAAATGTATACAAAACAAGCTTCTGTTTGGTCATAACCCAATTTCAGACTTTCAGAAATTTTCTGAAGGCTAAATTCTATTATCATTTGAAAAATATAACCTAAACTTATTTCTTTTCTATGTATATATAACTTTCCATCTAATGAAAAACCAAAAATCTACCCTCTGAATCACCATGTTTACAATTATGAGAATATACAGTATACACCTTTCAAATGCATTTGGATTGCATGTAGTCGGCACATCGATGGCCGTCCAATTAATATTGGACGGTCCAAAGTTTGAACCTGAAAAAATGTTAAACATCAGCACACTTCATTGGTGCATAACCAAGTCTAGATTTCTTCATATCATAAAGTATATGAAAATTCTGCTGCTGATAGTTCCCAATAATTGAAAGTGCAGACTTAGGAGTCCCTAAAATAGCCAAACAAACAACATCAGGCTCAATCTGTATAAAGTAATTCTCCACAGGAAAATCCCACATTGCTCCATCAGAAAATAATATCCCAAAATCAGGTAGCTCCATTTTTTCAATTCCTGACACATTATAACATGGCTTAAGAGGTGGAAAACCCTCAACTAGTTCATAACCCTTAATCTTTTTCATGAAAGCCTCTTTAATAATCTCATAAGCAGGTTCAGCAAAATAAGTTAAAGTTGTTCCAGAATCAATTATTGTACCACCTCCACCTTCTTTTGACAAATGCCAAGTTTCTTCTGGTATCTTCAACACCTCACCATCAACCATAATAGATTTTATCCCAACATAGTAAAATGTATCAACAGAATTCTCCTCACCACCAACAAAAGAAGTGAAATTCAAATTAGGATGACTAAGAAGTTCTTTATCCTCACCAAAAATCAACTTGCTACTGACACTTGTGTCACTATTTCTATCCACAAGACAATATGAAAAGGAATGACCATAGATAGATTGAAGCTGAGAAGCAAATGATAATGGTCCTCTTCCTAATCCTAACAAACCAGCAGCACCATGAAATAGTCCTCTATTCCAATGACCACAACCAAACATAACATTTTCCACATGTTTGAGTTCTGATTTTCCATTAGGACTTGTAAGATTAACAGTAAAAGTTTCCAAAGCAAAATCACCAGTTGTATTGGAACTATCACCATACCAATAGAAATAAGGACAGGTTTGATTCTCATCTTTACAAGGCTTAGGTGGATCTGGTGATGAAACTAATTTACACCTAGGATCATGACATGTTATATTCTCAAAAGAACTAGATTCTTTAGGATCATAATATGGTCCACTTTGTTCAAAACAAGCAATGCAAGGAACACATTGAATCCAATTAAGATCACTACCAGTATCAAGTATCAAAGAATAATGCTTAGGTGGTGTACCTATAAACACATCCATGAAATACTCACCAGAGCCAAGACTCACACCTGATTCCAAAGTTGCCACAAGCTGACTTGAATATTCCGGCGAAGCCGCCGCAACCGGAGCAACTGCTGCCTTGTAGGATTGCTTTGAATTTGATTGTTTCTTTGTTGATTTTTGCAGCCTTGAAATTGTGTTTTGATTCTTCTTTTCAATGACCCTTGTATGAAGAGTTTGAATTCTTGTCAAATCCCTTATTGTGTAATCAATCACAGATTTTTTTGGCTCAATTTCTTTGTTCATTGATATATGTTTCAAATGAAACTTCACAGATTGGTTGTGTGGATTTTCAGCTGAAAAATCATCACCCTTTTGAACTTTATCATCACTTTCTTCATCTGATTTCACGGTAGTTTCAAATTTGTCTGAATTTGAGAAACTGCAATCAGTGTCTTCAGAAGAAGAAACAACATTGAAACTTGGATGTTGAGGAAACTTTATTGCAGCAAGAGAAGATCCATTCTTCTTGAGACTATTGTGATTGTGATTAATGGCTTCCACAGCAATAGAGCATAACACAAGTGGAATCAAAAAGGAAAAAACCTTCAAAACCATTGATTAATGACTTTGTTTGATCCAATGAAAATCCTAAAATCAAGCACCTTGGGAAACTTAATGGAAAAAATTTGTGACACAAATAAGAAAAGAATAAAAATTTATATCGATTTGAGCTGAATTAAGAGGATGAAAGAGAGAGAAAATGAACTTTTGAGGGGAAAAAATGGTAAGAGAAGGAAGAAAGAATGAAAATGCAATTTGAGTTGTGTGATGATGATTTTATTGGTAGAAATGAATGAGAAATTGGTAACCAAATGTCAAAGGATAGTACAAAAACGCGGTTTTGATTAATATTACTAATAACAAAGGTTTTTATCTTTATATTATTTAATGTAGCAACAATGTCATAAGATGATTAAAAATTAAAATTATAACCATAGTACATGGTCTTGTTGTTCTAAGAAGGGATTTCCTGTCAGTTTCCTGAACCATTTGTGTTTGTGAATGAATGTGTCGTGTGTCACGGTTTTTAATGTTACCTGGCTAGAATGCAACTTGAAAAGTCAAAGTAAGAGCAAAAGTACAAACTCATTTTGTCACCAAATTTGGTGTAGTAAAACAAAACTCTAGTCGCTGGTCAGAGTTTTTGAGCCAAAACTAGTCATTGTCTTTGGCTTCCTACTACATAGTGGAAGATATACCAAAGACAAATCCACCTGTCACTTAAATAAATAATATAAGGAGGTAAATCCACCTGTCATATGAGTCTTCTTTAAGTTATTATTAAACTCATTCATCAGCAACTTTGACATGCATAAAAATATGAGTTAAGCTATGTGTACAACCAAAATCGGATAACTAATATAACATTATATAACATTGTGAAGAGTACGTAAATCAAAATCAAGCAAAAAATATTTAAAAATAGTCAATAAGTTGTTGGTTGTACAAATGAGATGTTCACATATCATTTCTCTAAAAATATTATCTAACAAAGTAATACATTGTTCTAATTGAACCTTATCCTATACAAAAAGATGTTTTCTCTAACTTAACTCTTGTCCGTCTACTCTCCACGCGTACCTCCTCATATTTGCTACAATTACATGTTTATCATCACAGATCAAGCAAACACCTAAATCGAGTCAATAAACACCCTCCAACCAACCAAGGATCACACCAACAAGAAATATTATCTTATCTCCGTCACCTTTAGTCCACTTCACCCCTTCTTTAAACCAAATCTCACCACCTCCCTCCACCCTATCCTATCCCCGATTGCACATAAATCCTTCCACCACACCAAAACCTTTCTAAAGTTTCTACCACCTCTTCTAATACACCCAAAAAAATCAAGACAAAGATTCTATATAAAAAAATCTATTGTTTGTTGGAGCCTAGAGGGACGATAAAAGAGCGCAAACCGACCATCCATGGATTGCTTTTTACTTTTTCAACCTGATATTTTCTTACGAATCTTTTCGATCAACAAACTCCACAAGGATAAACAATGTGGTTCCCCTCTAACAGGCAAGCAAAGATAAACAAAAGGAATTTAACCAATTTTACAATTAAAAAACTAAATAATTATAATAAATAAATTATTTGTTGAAAAAATTGAAATTTAATTTTACACAATAAATATTTGCTTTTTACACAACATGTGCCATGACCCTTGTTTTAAGTTTAAGATATCAGTGCTTCTTCACTATTAATTATAAAAGGGTCTTGCTAACTAGTGCCCTCACGACAATGATTAAGAAATCTACAAATAAAAATTTTGGTTTGAAAATATAAGATTTACTTTTGATCAAGTAATTATTACACAACTTTTTCATAAAAACTTATTTGTTTTAAATATTTAACCATTATAAAATTACGGATGTACATGTTTTGTGTCAAACTTTGTGTTCCTTTATCTTTTTTGTCTGTGTTCATATTTTATGTCAAACTTTGTGGTTGGACCTGTAAGGATGCCGAAGATTGGGGAGAGTTTCCAACCAGGCAACCGGTCACCCAAAAGTTAGCATTTTCAAAAGGCGTAAGCCACTTTGGTGAAAAAAAGACCACGACATGTTAATGTGCTCCACCTAGGGGTGGGAACAGGTCAGGCCGTTCGACAGGGGCCTACGGCCTAGCATATTTAAAGCCTACCTCGGCCCAGCTCATTTAATAAAAAGGTCAGGTTCAAGCTTTTCATAAAGCCTATTTACTTAAATAGGTTAAGCTAAAGCTTAAAAAAAAACATATTAAATCTGTTGGGCCGGCCTATTAAACCTTTTATATATAATATATTTTTCATTATTGATAATGTTGATGCTTTTTTTATAAACTCAAGCTTTCATATAATCTGGTTATTTATTAGCAGGTGTATTGGTGTGATTAGCCATTCGTAAGTATTTGTTATTTAGTATAAGTCATATTTGTGGGTTTTAGGTCTTCATAAGTTTTGGCCTATTTAGTAGTAGACTTGTAGATGTTGTTAGGCCTTAGTGTAAAATAGGCTTTTAAATAGGTTTTCAGGCTTCATCAAGCCTTTAAAAAGGTCAGGCTAAGCCTTGAAAATAAGTCTATGACGGGTAACAGGTCAGGCTCAGGCCTCAAGCCTATAATATTTTAAATAGGTCAGGCTTAGGTCTTACAAAGCCCGGCCTGGCCTTGGCCATTTCCACCCCTAGCTCCACCCCAATTTACAATTTAGTAGTATTTTAAAAATAAATAAAAAAAGGGGGTTGTGAATTTTAAAACTACTGGTTGTGGTTATTGCTTACTCATCAGTCATCAAAACCCCCTGATTTTTCCTTGATACCTCGAGATGCCGATGGTCTTTAAGCTTCGAATCTCAAATCTCAATTCTTGTAACATTCATAGAACCTTTCCGCCACCATATTCTCAATTAATGTGAATAACATGTTTTTGAAAAGATAAGAAGAAAATATCCTCTTTTATCTTCTATAAAAGGGTGCCAATGATCGGAAGAAAAAGTGTAAAGAGAGAGTCTCTTCTCCCTTTGGTATTCTTAGTCATGGCCTCAATTACTTGTAGTTGTGCTCTTCTTTTATCCCTTTTAATATTTTACTGTTTTTGTAGAAATAGCTTAGTCCACAATTCTCCCTGTCGATCACTTGGATAGCCAGTGTACTGTTTAATTGATATATCAATAGAAAGAAATCAGAATCTTATGTGAATTCTGCTTCTATGTTCATTTCTTTACAATAAAGATACATAGACACCATTTTTCCACACACATACCACTCTTTTCACAACCAACCAAAACATGACATAATACACATGAGAGAGAGAGAGAAATACCACATGTTGCATTTCTATGTAGAGATACAAGAGTGTATAACACCTAAGTATGTCTGTGTATCATTGCTCTTTCTTTAATGTATCCAATAGAACGTACGTAAAAAAAAAGTTCATGTTTTATTTCAAGGGTAATGCTAACCGATGCCCCCGACACTAGTTAAGGAATCCAAAAGATGAAATTTTAAGCCAAAAGAAAAAACATTTAATGTATTGATTACACAACTTTAATTGCAAATATTACACTTTTTTGTCATTATTTAAGCATTTATGCAAATATTACTATATTTGACTTCTTGAACAGTGCTCTGGGGCACCGGTAGGGATGGGAATATGTCAGGCCGGGTCTGGCCAGACTTTATTCTTAAACAGAGAATGCCTAGGCTTTTTTAAAAGCTTATTTACCTTAAAAGACCAAGTCATGGACCATTCAAAAAGCCTCTTAGATCTATTATAAATCTCAATTAAGTTAGCTGTGTCGTTTGCATCACTATCATCAATATTGAGATTTCTGATGATAGCGATGCAAACGACACAGCTAACTTAATTGATAAAAATTTGTTGGATTATGCATCCAAATTTTACCCATCGCTAAACAAACACATCTATGCAGCTGGAAATGAACATTGTATTGCTGGTTTTTGTTGCTTGCATAACTGCGACTCTGCTTGCAAATGCAGCTTGGGAGGCACTAACAAACAGATACATGATAAAAAAAAATAAAAACTAATTCCAACCAATGAAGATTTGCTAACAGTTACTCCCTCCATCTCATTTTAACCATCACATTTAGATATAATAGATATAATAGTTAATTGTTCTAAAATGGCAATTATTTGAAAGAGAAAAAAAAATGCAAAGTGACATTCAAAATGAACCGATGAAAGTAACTACAAACACCGTTATTAAAAAATAAATTCAAAACAAGGACATCCTAAAAATATTATATTTCAAATCAAGCTAAATAAAACGTTTTAGTCACCATTTTAACTGATACTGTTTATTGTGCATTTGTACTCTTGAAAACTGTTATTGCTTGTATTCAGTTTTGAAAACGAACTGATTTTTTAAAATAAGTTCATGAAAAACAACAGTCCGAACTCGAAACAATAATGAATGAGCAATGACTGAAGCAGAGTAAACAACCTAGAAGGCTGGGCACAATTACCAACACATCTTTGTTCATCCCCTTTCGCAAAACCTAGCTCATTAGCTATGAGCATCTGGAATTACCTTCCTTTTTTCCAGCAACAAGAGTGCACAAACAATAGAAAATTATAAACCCTCCTTCGAAATAAAGTGATCGCTAGATTCAAAATCGAGCTTGTACCAGTACATCAAAAAGAGAAAAATAAATAACTGCATAACAAAAAGATAAAACAAAATACTCGGTAAGTAACAAACTAGGAAAAATGCAAAATATGTCTAGCTGATAATGAAGATTTTTAAAACAAGATTATCTTCAGAAAGCTCTTAATGTGCTAACTGATCAATCAAGCAACTCCCAATATGAGAAGCGAAATGTGATTCACTGAATCACATAAACAGGTTGGGCTTCTTGGCTTTGTAGGTTGTTTTTAGGCTCCTAGTTGGTGGCCTAATCTTCTTGTACACCAGAGGGAACTTGATTTTGGAATTGTGAAACTGCTTAGTGCTCTCCCTTTTGCACAGATTAGCCGGGATGGTGGCAGTCTTAATGATTTGAATGCAAGGAAACCTGACCCTATGACGAGATGCCATTTCGTTGTACATTGTCTCCACAGCACCGTTTAGAGTAGTATCACGGTATTCCTTGTACATATTGTGATAACCAGTACGACTCTGATAACGCAACCAAATTCCATAGTTCTTAATCTTGGTAGGATTTTTCTCAAAGATCTGCAATCAAAAAAAGTAGCATAAACCCCTTTGTCCAAAAAGATGGAAATTGAAGGTAAAGTAATAGCTAAAGCAAACACAGGGAAATCCTACTCCAAGAATTCTTTCACAACAATTAGCATTACTTTGATTCAAATAATTGAAACAATATACAATAACAAAATGAGCATAATTTTTAAGTTCAACTATGATATTAGTCACTGCTTTCATGCTTAAACCCTCCCCAAAATACTATAGGCATACAGTTTAAAGGAGAATCACCTAAAATGATGTATTGCCATAAGTCCATAACTGGTTACCTATGTCTGGATTTGGACATAATTAGTCTTCAATCAAAACAGCTTACACTCAAATATTTAGCAAAGTGACTTCTCAACAAGTTAACATAGCAAATTTTATCCCAGCAATAATCACGACAGAACAAGCCCTACTTGCAATCAGAGCAACACCTTCCCTTTACCAACCAAAGAACTATCTACTTAAAATCAATTTGATAAAAATTGAACACAAAATGCTATTTAACTTTTAAAGCAACAAATAAAAAAATGGAGATCAGCATCAAACTTTATTTACTCAAGCATCACAATTTATTTGTATCCATTTATCTACCTCATAAACACCTAGATTCCACCATAACTTGGGGAAAGATTACAAACAAAACTATATTCTTCAATACACATCAAAAAGGAAACAAAGCATTTTCTTTCAAAAAGTGACAGATATTAAATGATAAACAACTTCTCATAATCAAAACTATTTTCTGCTAAAGACAGCAAAAAGGATTAGAAAATCATTTTCTTCCAAAAACTGACAGATATTACATAATCTACAAATTCCCAAAATCAAATCCCAACCAAATGAGTCCAAGTTTGCTCTATTTATCTACCCTCTATTTATGAGAGAAATAGACACAACCGAGTGTCCACTCTATTGCTTGTGTCTATCTCTCATAAATGGAGGTAAATGGATGGTGTATAATAGACTCCCACCGAAGAGAGACGAGAAGCATAGAAATAATTTTCAATTCATCCAACTGTACAATAAACTAATATATGCCTAAGAAATAACTTTCTCCTCTCCAAAGGGTGCAAAATTATACTCATATCCATTAATTTTTTCTGTTCCAACTAAAAATTAATTCAACATTTGTTTTAAGGGTCTGTTTGGTTAAACAAGTGCTTATAAGATAAGTATTTACCAAATAAAAGACTTTACATGCAGATTGAAATTAGCTAAAATCATTTATATATCATATAAATTGTTATCTTATCATAAGCGATTATGCAAGTAAATAAATACAGATAAGCTGGTTGTAAGTCCAATCCAAACACAGCCTAAGTATAAATCTAGCTTAACTACAACCCCTCAATCAAATTTCAATTAATGAATCAATGTGCATACCTCATTGATAGCCAAAACTTGTCCATTACTTTTCTTAACCTTCTTCAACTTCCTCAAGAAATACCTACAATAATTAACATTGTTAAAGACATAATTAATCCTATTAAAGTTATTAAATTAAAAACATTAGAATTTGTTAGTGAATTAGAAACTTACCAGAATTTGGATTTGGCACGAACTTCATTGGTTGCCCAAAGCTTCATGCGATAAATCTTGGGATGTTCGTCCTTTTCGGTGGGAAGAGCTCTTCCGACAACTTGGTACTGGTGAAACTGTTTCAACAAAAATCTTCACAGTGTTACAATTCAAACAAAAATCGACTCAAAATGAAAAACGAAGAAATTATTAGTGGATTTGTTTACCTTAGCGTTAACCATTTTTTGATGAACACCGATTGCCGCTGATTGTAGTTTTGTGCAAAGGGTGAATGAAAATGAAGGAAGCAGCATTTATATGTAGTATCTAAAACCCTAATGAATATTGGGCTTTCGAAGCGGGTCACGGTTTTCTGTAAAAATAAGCCCATTTGGAAGACCGTTGTTTTTAAAGAAGGGAGAGACACATAAGTAAAAAGTGTAGTAATAAAGATGAATCATCGTCATCATCATCGATCAATTATAATCCTACAAATTTCCTAACAAATTATCTCCAAAACTAATGTCAAATTTTGAGATGATTTTTTTCTTCTAAAACAACTTATAACTTGAGATGCCTGGAATAATATTTTGCAACTTATAAAATATTTGAAAAATTAACTTATAAAATAAAAATAAAAAGCAAAACGTTCTCTATGACGTGTCATGTCCCTTTTGCACATCTGGCGGTGCCATGTAGAAAACTGACGAAGGATATTTGACGGGTGTTTGACAAAATCAATGTTTCTTTATGTTTCACAAATTTCATTATGATTTTTTCTAACATGTTGAAGAAATTACAAACAATACAATTGGTGGTCAAGATACGATAGAGACAAAATACGATAAGGACATGATAGTCATTAATTTTATCTTATGTTTAATGTGCACATGATAACAAACAAGATATCATTATTTTAGCATAATTAAATAACAAAATTACTCTCGTAATTAATTAAATATTTTAAAAACAGAATGATACGTGATAATAAATAAGGATTGGATTTTTAATCCTACGAGGATAGTTTCCAACAGATACTTAGGGTAGAAAGGGTTTCACTAACTAGCCTACTGAATTAGAGAGAATGGAGAGAGAGAGAGAGAGTGGTCTAGAGAGAGAGCGTGGCGGTTATCCTTGCCTTCACCGGGGACAACCGCGTCGGTATTCACCTTCACCAGAAGTAAGGTACTACAGGGGAAAGGGGGCCAAGCAGGGTGCCACTAAATGGGGGGATAGGGGAGAGTGGTCCGATGTGATACTGCGAAAGGGGAAAGCGTAGGAACATGAGGTCAGACAACGGGACAGGCTTTGAGAGGATCGTCGGCATGGAGGAGCAAGGGAGCGAAGGCAAGGACAGTCTAGGGTTAGGAGTAGGTATGGGTCTGCAACTTGGTATTACTCAGAGGAAGAGTCTGACCATGGTTATCAGGAACTAGGGCAAGACGGAAAGGTGATCGTACGGTATGAACAATCTGCCAAGGTTAGGGATTGTGATGCACTGACTTATGAGGACATTCATGTAATACAGCCGCGACAGCCTACAGCAGAAGGTCGCATTTCAAGGCTCTCTGAGAAGGTTCTGGTCGCACGTTCAGCAGAAGGTCGCGTGCAGCAACAGCAAAAGCGGCCTAGATCAGTTTCAAGGCATTCAGAAACTACTCAACGTGATCAACCAATTACTGTGAACTCGAAATTTGTTTCATTTTATTTAACGAATGTGCCGCATGATATTCCTTATATTACTTTGAGACAAGGTTTTGAGGTGTGTGCCGTTATGGAGGATGTCTATTTGGCTCGTAAATGCAATGTTAATGGTGGTGTTTTTGGGTTTGTTCGTTACGATAATGTGAAAGACGTTGACAAATTATTAAAGGCGGTGAATAACGTGTGGTTTGGTGATTGGAGGGTAGTTGCGAAAGTGGCCACTTTTGATAGGTTTGGTAACAAAAAGGAGGCGGGTGGAGAGCGTGGATAGGGAGATAAAACAAGGGGTGTAAAAAATATTGAGGGAGAAAAAAGAAAGGTTTGTGGTGGGAAAGTTTATGAGGGAGATAAAAATAATGACAATGAGGGAGAAAAAAAGAAAGGATGTAGGGTATGTTTATGTGGTGTGTGGGGAGGAGGCTAGTTGTGGTGCTGTTAGTGGTAATGCGGCGACGGATGTGGTGTCTGCGGGTATAATGTTTGTTCCTAAGTATACATCAATGGAACAGAATGTATTATGGGCTCGTAAGGGTTTGGTGGTTACTGTTTTAAATGGCGAGGCAATATCGATGATACAACATAGGATTTATGATGACGTGTTCGAAAAGCTTGTTATTATACCATTGGGGGCGAATAAGGTGTTGTTGCGTATGGAAGATGATAGTGATGTCAGTAGTATCCTAACGGATGCAGCTGAATTTTTTAATAACTTCTTTTCTCATCCTGTAAGTTGGAAAAAGGATTTGGCGGTTCACGAAAGAGGCGCTTGGGTAAGAATCTATGGGGTACCGCTGCATGCGTGGAACCAAGATTTATTTTTAAGTTATGTGTTTATGATTGTGGTCGCCTATTGAAAGTCGATGATTTATTTTGGAAAAAGTTCACTTTGATTACGCACGTGTTCTTATTTCTAATTCGTCTTTGGAAATATTAAATACTTGTGCTAAGGTTATGGTGGATGGTGAAATTTACGACTTTAAAATTATTGAGGAATGAGGGTTTTCATTAGGGGAGGATGCTTGTTTATAAGACAAAGAAGAAACACAAGCTGATGATGATTTACAATCGAAAGGTGTTCATGATGAATTGACTGCTAGTAGGGATGTGAATGCACTGTTGAACCATCTCTAGGTTGATTGTCAAAAGGATGGATCTGTTAATAATATTCATAAGTCAATTGGCTCTCAAGAAGTGGTAAGGGAGAATGCAGCGTCTGTTGTGAAGAAGGCAGCCTCATTAGTGGAGAAACAAGTACATAATGATACAATTGAGCTACAGGGTACCAGTATAACAAATGTGCATCCAATTGAGGTGTTAACAGGTGACGTAACACAACATGATGGTTTTTTTTCCAAACAAGCAGCCGGCTGGTAGTGATCCTAGGCCTCGTCATGCTTCTTGTGATGGGAAGAGACCGGCAAAGCATACATCTTCTTGTTCTCCGGGGCGTGCTCATTCCACATCAGCCGGTCCTTGGAGCTTGGAACGGGTCAATAGGCGTAAATGTGACTTCAAAGACGTTGACAGACCTTCAAATATTAATGGCAGCAAAACAAATTCTACCAGAGTGCCTAGAGTTTCTAAAAAGAAGGGTAGTTGGTATCTCCGACATTGTGCACAAAATTTGAAGCGAATTGCGAGACTCTCTGAAAAGGATCATAAGGAAGTTCTCCGTGCTTTACAGAGGACTCATAGGCGACGTAAAGGGGTTTTTGAGGTAGTAAAAGATAAGGTAACTGTTAATGAAAGTTCTTCACTAAGTGGGTCTCAGGCTTCAGTTAATAATGATTGGACGCATTGGTTGGTTCTGCATGGTAGTGACAAGGCCAAGTTAGATGATGTTAGAGGGATTGGGAAGAAGGTGGGATTGAACTTTAAAGGGGACAAAAATAATATGTTTGATGTGTTGTCAGGAGGGGGAAGAAAAAATTCAAAGAGAGATGGGAATGAGGGTTAGGCGTTGCGGTTGATGTGAGGTGGTGGGGGGTGTTGTGTGTTTGTGATGAAGATCATTTCTTGGAATGTGAGGGGGTTAGGAGGGTTTGAAAAAAAGAGGGAGGTGAGTCAATTGGTGAGGGAGAAAAAATCGTTTATTCTTTGTATACAAGAAACGAAGTTATCTGTTATTGATGGGTTAGTTTGTAAATCTATTCGGGGTGACACAAATGTTGATTTTTCTTTTCAAGCTTCGAGGGGTGCCTCGGGTGGATTGGTTACGCTTTGGGATGTTAAAGAGGTTGAGGTATGGTCATCTTCTCAGCTTGAGCACGTATTAGGGATTCATGGTCGGTTTGTGAAGTCTGGTGAGGAATTTTTTATGTTGAATGTTCATGCTCCTTGTGATATTTCTCGACAACAGACACTCTGGTACAATATTTCTTTGCGGCTTGCAACTTTATCTGACAATAATGTTTGTGTGTGTGGGGACTTTAATTTTGTTCGGTGTTTGGAGGAACGGTGAAGTGTGGGAAACTCAAGTATTCATGCAGGGAGCGCATATCTCAACCAGTTTATTGATGGTAATTGTTTGATTGACTTACCTCTCCGGGGTCGCAGTTTTACGTGGTTTCGGAGAGATGGGAAGTCTATGAGCCGGATTGATCGTTTTTTGTTATCAGAAAGGTGATGCTTGATGTGGCCAAATTATTTTCAGTTAACATCGTCTCGTGGTCTTTCAGACCATTGTCCAATTCAGCTGAATATAGATAAAGAGAATTGGGGTCCTATACCGTTACGTATGCTAAAATGTTGGGAGAACTTTGTAGGTTACAATGAGTTTGTCGTGATAAATGGAGGAGCTTCCAATTAGATGGTTGGGGCGGTTTTGTTTTGAAAGAAAAATTAAAGTTAATCAAATTAGCTTTAAAAGATATGATAATTACAAAACACCAGTCAAACCACAAGAACACGAGTCAAAGTTAGAAATTACTTAACTTTATCATACCCCTTTGGTACTTCAAACGCAAAATTTAAATATGATATGATAAATTTATTATATCTTGTCATCTTTTCTTGACCATTATATGCAATTTTTTTTTTGAGGGTATTATACGCGAAACTTAAATACAAATGCGACTTGTTTCCCACTATCTTCCTTAATAGAAAGTTGACGCTTCAAGCTCGAGGTTCTCGGTTCGAATCTGATGTGAATCACATACCAAGAGATTCTAACTTTGAACTGACATAAACATTCAAATTTAATTATATCGACGTTGTCAAAATGAAATAACATAAACATTCGAACTTAACTATATCGACATTGTCAAATGAAGTGATCAAAACTCCACTCCGTAACTTATTCGAAGACTACATATTCTTTTGAATGAAGAAAGGGAGGGACTTGTTCTTCTTCACCACTTGCAGAACCCTTCACAAAACCCCAAACTCATCCAACTCCATCACCGCCACCGCATTTCACGAAACAATGCAATCTTCCGATCACAATTCTTCTCCTTCACAACGCTACTCCTTCAACCCTACCCTTAACTGGAACCCTCAACTTCACAACTACTTCATCAACGCGTATGGCTCCGATCACTTCTCTCGCATCTCCTCCGCTTTAACGTACATCACATTAAACCCCAATTCTTACATGCTTAATTGAATTTTAGTTTATGTAATTCGACGATTGAATTTCATCTTATGTAACTCTATTTTTGATTTTGCAGGAGACCTTCGCGATATTCGTGTATTCGCGTAAACACGCTTTGTTCAACAAGTGATGATGTAATTGAGAAGCTAAGATCGACTGTGAAGGAAAAATTGAATGGTAGTGATTGTGAAGACGTTGATGATGCGGTGAATCCTTTGAAGGAGGGTTTGGATTCAGATTCAAGTTTATTTTTTAAGTGCAAGATTCCTGGATTGGATTACGTTGTTTTTGTATGGGGTTCAGGACCGCATCGTGTTGATTATGGTAATGTAGCTCCTAAAGAGGTTATTGTTAGTAGGAAATGTGCTGAAGCTGTTCTTCGCGGAGCTCAGGTTGGATTTTGATTTGTTTTTTTTTTTGTTATTTATAATGATTTTAGTGGATATGCTTTGTCAGTGTAAGTTAATTTTACACTTACATCCGATAGGAATCAATTATTTCTATACCTCATACCGTTAAAGTGGGGTGATTTGGCGGAATACACGGTTACTATTGGACATCGGTGTAAAATGAACTTACACTGTCAGTGCATATCCTATTTTCTCATTTACAATATAGGGATTTTAGTTTGTGAATTGTGATTGGTTTGTTTCTGATTACGTGTTTTTTGTTTTGTTTAGGTGTATGTTCCTGGTATAATGGCTTGTAGTGCTCATGTTGAGAAAGGAGATACAGTCGCTATCTCGGTTGCGATAGAGCAGCAGGGTTCAGACGGGGGGTGGAGTTCTGGTATGACACGCGGTATTGTTCTTCAAGGATCCGAGACAGGTACTAGCAAGTGTATTTATGTCTGCATTCTGGGGATGATTCAGTATAGTTGTGTTGCGTACTGAGCATTGTAATATGGAGTTTTATAGCCTGCAAAGGCATAGTTGTTTACTGCTGAGCTTGGATTAGTTTTTGGCTTATAGGAGTTTCTTAACAGAGAGAAGTATTTAACTAAAAAATAAGTCCTTATAAATTTGTAGGGGGGTATGAAAAAGTTACACGAGAGCTTTTGATAATTTTTTAGATGTAGGAGTTCATTGCAACTAATATAAGAAACTACTATTTAAAAGACTTGTAATCGTTGTATTATTTCTTTGAAGTCGTGCTTGGTGAAAAGTTATATAACATAATAATTGGATTTATATGTTGGCGGATAAGGTCATTTGGTTGACGATGGAATTGTATTTTCAAATAGACATTGGCATTGTAACTTTTTTCCTCTACTTTTTTTAAAAAAGTAAAGCTTTAAATAGTAAAACATAAGTAGATATTTGTTTTTACAAGGTCTGTATATCTGTTATGCTTATAATTACAATGGCATGCTTTGGACGATAATTTCTTCTGTTTGAGCCATCGAGTAAACTTTTTGGAATATGGTCGATATGTTTTCTTAGCTTCTTTTGTTTCACAGATCCATACCATCTTGAACGAAATGGGCTATATATTGGCCAAGGAACTGCGATGTTGTCAAGGGCTGGAATGTTCCGGGTTACTGAAGGACTTGGTGTAGATATGAAGGATAGAGTATATGAACTTCATTCTTTTCACAGTAAGTTTAATATCTTATTTATATGGGATATTCTATTGCTGGTTTTGCCCAAACTGATTATTGTAGTCTTTCCATCACCCCTTCACATTTTGCAATTATGATTGTGTTTAAGGCAATTTTGAGTACTTCTGCAATTTTACAGATTACTAATCCTCTTAAAATTGTATTCATTTTTATTTCTTTCTTTTTAGTATATATACCATTGTTTATTTCAATATATCTTTTTCTTTTGTTTCAGTCTTGTGGTTGCTCTAAACTGGTAATATATTAAAGCCTGGTTTAGTTATATTTTATGTTTCTTTGGCTGCAGATGAATTGGCTTGATTCTTATGAAGTTTCACTTGTATGATGTGATTAGCCAAGCCATGCATTTAGCATAACTTTCTTTTTTATTTTGTTTCCCAATAAGTTTGTGCGAGTGAAGCAACATCTTGTTTCCTAAACTCAATTTGTTTACTCTGCATTTAGAAGGCCTCATTCTGTTTATTTTAGCATACTTGGGTTCATTTCCTTTGTAGCAACATCTTTGCCTTCTGTATTCGAGTCCATGTGTATGGCTATGCTAATATTATTTCCTTTGGTTTTCCAGATGTGCTTGAGGGTGAAATATTTCTTCAAAACCTGCCAAGCATTATTGCTGCTCATGCTTTAGGTACGTAAGTTACAGTCTCATTTCTTATTTCCCTCCTTTGGTGTGATTTACAATGATTGTCTATTTGTTTTCCTTGGTTGCAAATGCTTTGTACTATATCGTATTAGTAAAATCTCCTGATGAAACAAAACTTTGAGAAGTTGATTTTGAACCCACACAAGATAGTGTTTTTCCGGCATTCATGTGAACCAGTAGAATTGCAAAGGGATCAGAGATATGAACCAGTAGAATTGTTTCTCAATGAACCACTTAAAATTATGTTTGTTTGTGGATGAAGGTAACTAGAGAGAGGAGATTTGGTCAATTATTAGATAAAATTTGTTGAGTTCTTTTCTTGATATATCTTAACATATGAATGAAAATAAAATCTGATTTATACAAATTACATTTTTTTATTTTGATCACATGTATTATTTTTCGTAAATTTGTAATCAATGCTTATTTTTTTTAAGTGTTTTACATGCATATAAGTTTTAGTTTAAAATTTTTGCGTATCCGTGTATCTGCACACCTACAACGTATCTGGGCTTCATAGATTATTAAATATGATTGTCCTTTTAATTTTGTGTATTTTGCTATTTTGAGTGTTTATTTATCCTGTTGGGATTTAATATTTAAATGTTATGTTCAGTTTGTAGAATGATTTTTACTCTTCGTAACAGCAGCTATCCCTCTATAGTTGTTTTCGGGTCTGGTATTCCGCTTCGCTATCCGAGATTAACAACATAATGTCAAACACAACTGTGAGAAGTTGAATTTGAACCAAAATTGGATAGCGGTTTTCTGGCATTCATAGGAACCTCAGAACATGGTCTTTTAGTAGGGTAGTGTAGGTTGGATGCTAGATCAGCAAAGGGATTAAAATGATCTTTTGAGCCAATATGCCTTTCTTATTTCATTGTGTAAATTCTTTTGCATTTACACGTGTCATGAATTTTACTCTCTTAATCAAAAGTTTATTTACTATTAAGCCAAGTAGGCACTCAGTTTGAAAAGTATCTGTTGACAAATAATTTTAAATTTTAGGTTTGAAAGGTAAACATATATAGCTCTGTTTATTTTTCGGATTGTTTTGCTTTCTTCTTCTTCTTTTCTTTTTTGGTCAAGTAGCCTAGTGGCTAGAGAAATTCACCTTAAAGATGAATAAGTGGGGTGTCCGGGGTTCGAACCCCGCCCCCTGCACATATTGTGCATTATCCCTTACCAAACGAGCTAAGCTGACGGGGACTTCTTCTTCTATTATCTTGACAAGTGACTTCTACTTTTGTATTGTGGACATTTTTTTCTGTGATGAATAAAACTGAATGTTACTATAAATGTCATACTTTGCGCATTTATATTTAGTTTTTGCTGTTGTGTTTGTTATCCTCTCATCTCTTTATAAGTTTTTGTCTTAATTCCTTTATATAGATCAATTTTTTGTTATTCAGATCCACAAATGGGTGAGCGGATACTAGATATGTGTGCTGCACCAGGAGGGAAAACAACTGCAATTGCAATACTTATGAAGGATAAAGGAGAGGTCATTGCTACTGATAGATCTCATAACAAGGTGGAAATTCCAAACTGTATTTGAATCTTGTAGACTTCTGATAAATTCATGGTTTCTTAACATACCAATTTTTTATGGTGTCTAGGTGCTGGATATTGAGAAATTGGCAGCTGAATTGGGCTTGAGTTGCATTAAAGCATTTAAGTTAGATGCTCTTAAATCTGTTTCTCGAAGAAATGATATTGACACCTTAATTGATACATGCCATAATAATGCCACAAATGATGTGAAAAATCAAGTGTCTTCAAATTTGCAAGTAGAAAGAATGTCACCTCTTGTTACCGAAAGTTTTAAAACCGAGACTTTGGAGGAAAATGGTGGGTAAGTTCTATTCCCATACTGCTAGTTGCTATTTGCTGATTTGCTATGAATTTAGACATTAGAGAAAGCATTAAAAACACTAATTAATACTCTCTTTCGTCTCATTACGAGCGTCCTTTAAGGTAATGCATATTTCTTAAGAAAATGATTTGACATGCTAATTTGTGGAGTAAAATAATATATTAAGACTAAACTACCACATTAATTGAAGTGGTTGAAAGTAGTAGTTAGGTGGACTAATTAATTGAGTGGATTATAGGAAAGTTAATAAAATACGTACTGCATTGGCACTCTCAAGTGACAAACAATTTGAGACAAAAATATCTCATATAGAAGATAGTGGGGCCATATGGGAGAGAATGAATTGGTTAGTGAAATGCCTAAAATTCAGGGAATTCGGTTACGGGTTTGCTATACGAAGGATTGAGGTTGTGTAGTGATATTCAGGATTATCGTTGAGAGTCTATTAAGGAGAGATGTTCTCGCTGGTGGGAGCTTTAGCTCTGGACAAGAGTCTCTTGATTATCTTTTCTTTTATGCTATTCCACCATTGCAGAGCCCTTTTGAGCTCACCTATATCCTTCAATAAAATACAGTTACTTTATATCGATTTTATGGGTTCTATCATTGGTCCTGTTGGATGTTGGTTTGTTGAAGGTCAACATATATCTTTACCATCATAAAACTATCATTTATTTTTCTTCTTTCCTGTTTTATGTTTGTATAGACGTGGTTGTATAATGTTCATTAGTGCCACTTTAGTTAATAATTGCTTGTATAGACGAGTGGTATTTTTCTCTGAACAATTTATAGATCTATTTTTAAATAATGTAAACAATAGGTAAAGGTGAAAAGGCACGTGAAGGAGCTTATCCTAGCAAAGCTGAGATCAGAAAGAGCATGAGAAGAGCGCGAAATGGACCTGGTAGAAATCAGAGTGGGGGTGGTAGGGTTGATAAATCAAAAGGTTTTGAACCTGACAGTTTTGATAGAGTTCTTCTTGATGCTCCCTGTTCTGCCCTTGGTTTAAGGCCTCGGTTATTTGCTGGAGAGGTAGAAGATCCGTTCATTGAAATTTTCCCTGCATTTACTTGAAATTATACTCACTCTCAGATTAATTTGCATGAACTTATGAAAATATTGATAGCAAATAGGGACCTGCATATTTCAAGTAGGAATTGACTCATTTTTCACTGCTGGATTTATAGTATCCATGACGTTTATATCTTCGCGTATACCTGAAATATTCTATAGGATGTAGAAGTAATGGATCAATATGTTTGAACTTAGTTATGTCAGTCTAGTGTGTATTGTGTAGTCATCATGTCTGTTTAGATGGCTAACTTTGTTATTTTTTTTCTTTCTGATATATAAGTAGAAATTTAAGCACCAAAAAGAAAAACATTTTTTATTGAGAAAATGTAAGTGACCATTCAATGACTTGTTTTTGGTAGGACACAATTGAATCTTTAAGAAGCCATGCAAAATACCAGAGAAGGATGTTTGACCAGGCTGTTCAATTAGTACGACCCGGTGGAGTAATAGTCTATTCCACGTAAGTATGCACATTTTGTTGATCACATTGCTTTATGCATGCTTAACCTTATTATTACAAGTTTTCTATTGTAATCTGCGGTCATGTACCTTTAGCAGTAGTTTTATTGGATTCAAGTTGCCATCTTTGGGTTTCTAAATTCTTGTTTCTTAGTGCATATGATGTAGGATAAATAATCGCAGTATCGACTTTTCCTGTTTTACCGTCAGGAGTTACACTTGAATTGGTTTCCGGCTGAACGGAGTTTCATAACTATAAATATGTTTAAGCATATTTGTTAACACACTGCTGCTAATTGTAATTGATTTATTTTGTAATGGTTTGAAATATATTTTATTGTTTAGTCTCAGCTTATTGTTTGGAAACTGTTACAGGCTTGCAGCCAAACTGTACGTACAGCATCATACAAGATATAAAATGATTTATTATTTATTTTTAATTATCTTGGGGTTTGTTGTGTGTCAATGCTACACTCAAACTGATGTTGCTATATATGGGTGGAGTTTTTGATGTTTCTGTACAACTGATTTATTGATGTTTGTCTTGAATAGTTGCACGATAAATCCTGGCGAGAATGAAGCATTAGTTCGATATGCTTTGGATAAGTACAAATATCTGTCATTGGCACCACAGGTTTGATGTTAATTCCTTACCACCTCGATTTCCCATTTTTGTTTTTTTTAATTGATTCGTCTTCTAAAATTCTAAGGCTGACTTATTGTCTTATGAAAATGGAAAATGGATTGATATATCTAATTGTGGGATGGTTGACTCTTCTTACTTCTTAGACAAAATCTTAAAAGATGGGAAAATATTTAATGCAGACAAGTTTTTTATGTTTGGTTCGCTTGTAATAACTTAATAGATCACACTCACAACTTGCTTGTTCATCAATCCCAGCACCCAAAAATTGGAGGACCTGGTCTTGTTGGTAGCTGTGAATTTCCTGATGGATATGCAGAGTAAGTAACTTCTTCTGTTCGTTCATCTCTCTCTCTCTCTCTCTCTCTCTCTCTCTCTCTCTCTCTCTCTCACACACACACACACACACACACACACACACACACACACAAAACACACACACACATCTGTGATGATGCTGTGTTACTTGAAATTTGACTGACAATATTAGCTGCAGTTTTAAACTATATAGTTTTTATTTTATTTTTTATCCAAAAAGTACTTATTTCTATGCCATATTTGGTTCCACACTGTCTTGATTTGATATACAGGGAATGGTTGCGACCTGGCGAGGAAGACCTTGTTCAAAGATTCGACCCATCATCTCCCCTTGATACAATTGGATTCTTCATTGCTAAGTTTGCTGTCGGGTCTAAAGATACCTGATAGCTATTTGCCAGACGGTTTGCGAATTTACGCTGAAGGAAGCCATCTAAGTTTTAAAATTGGCTTCTGACTACAGTCTGGGGAGATTCACATAGGTCCATTCAGTAATATTTTATCGGTTTGCTGAAAAACTATGACTGGCTGATTTATTACATTGTTACAATCTGGACGGGCAGCAAATTTCTGACATTTGAGGGAATTTAGTTGTAACTGTGTTTTACCATGGTAGTGAAAAGGATAAAGATCGTTGAAAATATTTTTGGTTGGACACGAGTCTGGTTCTAAAATGTTAGGATTTTGGTTAATTTATTAGTTGTAGCTCCCCCTTTTACTTCTCGACACATGTATTGTCATTTTTAAACCTTGTATGCATCATTGTATTAGTAAAAGCAGTTTCACTCTGTTTTTCATTATTTTGATTTTTCCTATCAAGATGTGTGCTAGAGTTAGAACGTAGCTGGCTTAAAAGGCTGGTCCTGGGCTATTATTATTCCCCATATAGTTGGCAATGCGACAGTTAGGCACATTTTAGACATTTAATATTGGGAGCCGTACATTGCAAAAATAAATTAAATTATTATATTCTAAGTTTTTTATTCAAAAGCATTCGATTTCCTTCAAATAATAATACATGTGTGCCTAACCAAAAATGGTTTAAATGAACTTTTTTCTGACAGATTTTTAGAACTCTTTATACTATGATGAAATTAAACTGAATTATAAATACACTTGCAATATGGTCAACACGTGGTTATTAGTAGTATTACTATAGATTATTAAGACGCAATTTGATGGAAGCTAAAAGCCATAGTTATGCTCTTTAACTTGCCAATTATAAATCAGATTCTTTAACACTTAAGATACTTTTGCTATTGTCCCTCCCCCCATCTGCCTCTAATTTTCGATATTACTAGTGGCTAAGCTTTGATATGTATCTCAATATCAATATTCTCCCCACAAGCAACCGTAATTCGCATCATTCCCATCGCAAATTTGAGGACAAAGTTCTCCATTAACATAACCAAAGTCAAAGTCTAACCTCCCAACATCATCTGAAAACCAATTCATTGTCACCACGTCGTCTAGTGGGTTGGCTGGCTCCATCATATCCATCATATTGAGCCACTCAAAGTCATGAACATAATGACACTCACTCTTCTCTAAACAGTTGTGCTTTTGCCCCTCTTGCTCCTCATCCATCATGTTAGGGTCAACATTAATGCTTTCTTCTATGCACTCCTTGTTACCATGAACATCACTCTTTCCCTCTTCCTCTTCGAGCAATTCTCTCAAGAGATTTTCATCAATTTCAAATGCCTCCAAATCAATATCTACTAAACTCGTATCATTGTTTTCACATGAGGCCATAGAAGTGGAAAAAAGAGGAAAAAGTATATAAAAAAATGGGAGATAGTTGAGGACAACTAATTGGTTTATAACATGAAAATGTTTGTGCATGTTTTGAAAGGATGTATGTTAGATATTTATACACATAAATATGCAGAAAAGGGACCATGTCATGATAATTACATTTACCTAATATGGCGGAATCAAATGCTAACACAAAGTGGGTACGTAGGGTAATGATAAAAGGTGAGAAGGTTCTAAATTTAGCTCCTGATATGCTTATCTATTAGAATACGGAACTAATCAGTCACAGGAAATGACAAGAAGCTGCTAACATTTTTAAAAGTTTCGTAATTCACGGTTTTTATTGCTATAGACAATGTAGGCAAGGGATGGCTCAAGTATTTGGCCAATAACATTAATCAAGAATTTTTTTGTAGGTAGGCACATAAATAGAGTATGGTTTTTGTGGGGTTGCTATGCAATGGTGGAAGTTTGATTACGCCATTTACTAAATATGGTGTTACGTGTATATTTCTTCGGACATAATTGTTTGGTGCAATAACGTAGTAATGTAGTGGTTGTCATTTTCGAGCAATGCAACCCGTGACTTGTGTGCATGTGTTGTTTCTACTTTCTGTATGTTTTCGGTTAGGTATTTGATTCATAGAAGAAAATAATGCTTTCTTAAGTAAAAGTTTAATTAAAAAATAAGAGCAATGTTATTTCGTATGAGTCACATTTGCTCACGAATGTCACAAATACGTACTCATTTAAAAACATTTAAGAAAAAAGGGGTTTAATTATGCATATAATTTAATGGAAATCACGGGGTCATGGCCAATGAGGTTCTTGGAAATTGTATATGTAAATAAATATGGTTTACTCGGTTAGTTTGGAAGAATTGCGAATAATTTATCCAACAATTAATAAAAATTAGTCACATAAACAAATTTATAAATAGAGTGAAATTTAGTTTGTGTATCAACTTGCAAATTTACTCATGTGGCTAACTTTCATTGATTGTTCGGTAAATTATCCAAAATCTTCAAGGGTAGTTTAAAACTCACCAAATAATACACGTGTATGCGTTCGTGTGTATAAATAAATACACGTACGTCACTAGTTATACGTACAAATGTGTATATGTAGGTACGAATTTTGTATTCAATTTATATGGGATTTTCTTAAGTGAAACTTAGCAGAAAACGTTGATAGGTCAATGCGTGTTGTTTTCTTTTAACAAACAAGTTTGAGCATTACAAAACTCTTGTGATTCATCATCATCCTTTTTTCGCTTTACATGAATTTATACACGGAAGGTCCTATAGATGGGATGAAAGAATTTGAGAGAATTCTCAATTGTATTGCTATGCAATTTTGATTCATGCATTTCACCTTAATGATAAATTACTCAAGTGTATCACATATATACATTGATGAGCTTTGAGGCCTAGCTACCAGCGTGGCAATGCTTCTAACAACCTTTAGATTACCATGGTACACATGTTTTTTTTATTAACCCTTTCCGTTTTTGGAAGAAGGGACCCCTATTAAAAGTTTGACAAAAAGGTAAACAAAGTCTAAATTATTTAAATTTAGGTTTTACTGAACGATTCATCATAAATTTTTTTTATTAATCACTTAAGTTCAATCACTTGATTAAATGCTTTGAGAAGCTTAATTGCTTTGGCTTAATTAGTTTACTTGATCAAGATTACTCTATTATTATGGGACAACAACCATGCAGTATGCACCATTTAGTAGCTAACCCAAATCCTTCGCCGCTGCTTTATGGTGCAACAATTGTAAGATTCAATTAATTTGATGCAATAGCATGTCAAATTCATGAACCACTCTTTTAATTTGGATTATTTTTTCTCCCTCTACAGCATTATCAATAGTTATGCGGTGTCCATGTCACATGCATGGAGAATAAAAATCTAAAGTAAATCATTCATATATCATGAACTACTTATTTTGGGTACAAATATCATGACTTACCTAGTTACCTTTACCCCATATACATATCTACCCAAAATATTTGAAAGAAGTAAATCAAACGTGCATTTTATGGGAAAAGCAATAAAAATCATACTGGTTTGTGCAATACAACCTACCAACTTTAAAGCGGGTTTCGGGGTAAATAGTTTGGGCAAAGATCTTTAAAGTGAATAAAAATGGAAAGTGAGAAAATAAGAGTTATTTTTATAATAAATTTATGATTTGTTATGATGGTTACATTTGTAGTAAATTTTTTATTTTTTTTTATATCTATTCACTATATAAAAATTAAATTCATTTGTAGGCAAGGATGCAACCTAACACAAATGATTGTGGATATTATGTGATGAAGAACATGTTTGACTGCTAATATTATTAACTCTTGGATGAAGGTATACCATATGTTTGCACCATATATATTTCCAAATTAAGATAGACATATCCTTATTGTTATTAATTACTTATTTTAATTTATTGTACAAACTATAGGTATTTAATGATACAACAACATTAACGGAAGATAAGCTGTATGATTTGCGAAACGATTGGGCAACTTGTTTTCTTGAATTGCATGGAACTTAGGATTTATTAAGATATGATTCAATGTAATTTAGTATTGTTGGTCTCTTATTTCTAGCTGGGAGATCTGTTGACACTTGAAGAGAGAGCCCCCCCCCTTTTTTTTTTGTGTTTTTGTACTGCTAGTGACACAACATAACTTGTTTTTTTTTT
>Ga0228710_1002951_pt1 | contig 27042 bp, 14 predicted proteins | sample MedpolnodulmetaG_FD_177995 | JGI IMG/M metagenome (GOLD analysis project Ga0228710, IMG submission 177995) | Root nodule microbial communities from Medicago polymorpha collected in Santa Monica, California, United States - pink nodules | ecosystem: Host-associated > Plants > Roots > Nodule... | reverse complement strand
GTTTGTCTTCCATATCATCTCTATCATAATCGTTACTACACTGGTATTTAATCTTTTTGTTAGCAATTTAAAAAGAGTATAAATTGAAAGAATATAAAACTGAAAATATTTTTAACAAGTAAACAACGCCTTTGAAAGACAAAATAAAAAATATATATAGCTCAACGTTTTAATTATTATTCGTAAAATACTTAAGTGAACATATGGAGGGAGAATAATATTAATGCATCATGAGTGCAATTTTCTTTATTAAATTAAAAGAGAGTGATTCTACAACATATGCACTACAAAATAATGCAGCGAACAAGGGTTTGTTTCCTTATAATATTTTTTGTTTTAATTTTCAATTCAACTTATATAGGGACATATGTTGCATTTTTTTTTTAAAATATTGAAAAGGGTTTAACTAGTACAAAAAAACACATTTCAAGTCAGTTAAAAACGGCTTTTTAAGTCGTTTCCGTGCCTGACTTAATAGCTCCCGACATAAGAGAGTTTTGACTTCTTAAGTCGCTTTTGGACCCCGTTTGGATAAACTGCTTATATTGATGCTTATAGCATTAGAGCTTATAGCACCAGAGCTTACATCATAAGCTCTTATCCTCAATAAGTTCTTTATGTTTGGATATGTATACTAAAAAGTACTTACATAAATTGAAGTGTTTGGATATGTCATTACATAAGTAATTATGAAATGTTAAAATATTTTTAATTTAAAAAAAATCAAAGAATCAAACAACAATTTTTTTAAGGAATCAAACCACGATGGGTGTAAAAAGAACAATATTAAAATATAGTAATAATTTTAATATACATATAAAAAAGAGAGTTAAATAAGCTTTTGGTCCATATAGATATAGTCAATTTTATTTTTAGTCATCATAATAAAAAGTGACATGATTTGGTCCCTTAAACTAAAATTTGTTTAATTATGTTTAAACTCTGAAACTTTTGAATGATTTTTTACATACTTGTTTAGAACATTATATTAAGTTTCTCCGCCAAAAATGAGCTCAAAACTTGATTTTTAAGTCCAAAATTTTACTATTTTTATCTTGAAATTTTGGCGTTTAAAAAATCATATTCAATTCATTGGATGTTAGAAGTTATATTTTTGGTAAAAGAGTTTCTTATAATATTCCTAACATATCTATAAAAGAATAACTACACAAATTTTAATTTAATATGGACTAAAACTATGTGCTGAAACTTTTTATAAGGACCAAAATATGTCACATTTTTTTCATGAGGGCTAAAAACGAAATTAGATATATTTATAGAAACCAAAAACTTATTTTACCCGATAAAACACTACTAGAAAAAGCAAAATTAGCGAGGGAAATTAGTGACGGAAAAAATGAAATTCCTCACAAATTCCTTGGTCGCAAAATTTAGTGACGGAATTAGAGAGGGATTTCACGTTTTTCCTCACTAAACATCCCTAACTAATTTTTGTTTTTTTAGTAGTGAAAAATCATCAATATTCGTATAGAACAAAATTAACATTAAATGTGTAAACAAATAGTCTAAACATCAAATAATACAAATACCCTTTTTTCTTTTAAAAAAATATATAATAATGCAAATATAAAAGTAAGAAATAATCAAACATAGATAAAAGTTGGATAGTCCTATACATTGTTGAAAAACTCTATTATTTTTTTGTTGATAGTTACGACTTACGTGTGCTACTTACATAAAGATAAAACATAGAAAAGTATCTACCTAATTGCAGCAAAAATAATATACAATAAATCAAATATAGGCTCTGGAAAAAAGAGAGACGAGAGAATCGAAGCACGTCTGTCATTTGCATAAGCTCCGTGATAAGCTGCATGTTAAGCTTAGAAGTTGGGTTTATTAAAATATGGCATAAGCAGTTTATGGAATAGTGATAAGCTATTTTTATTGATTTACCCAAACACCTTTAAAAAGGCTTATGTTAGTAGATAAGCTCATATAAGCTCGAAATAAGCCAATCCAAACGGGGACCCGACCTAAGAAGTATTTTAAAAACCTTTTTCCACCCTACCTAAATCCTAAACTTGAATTTTATATCAATCCAAATTTTATACACAATCACTTAATAATAAAAAAAAAATAGAAGTTACGGACGGCTACTTACACATTTATAATTTAAACGACATATGCATTCTTTTAGACTTTCACACATGAATAATTTGAATCTTTGTGTCTAAATCATTAGCGTACTCCAAGTACTAGCATACATGCATGCAACAATAGAATTCAGCTGCTAACCTACAAACCAGAGATATTTTTTATTTTACTTTTCAATTAGCGTACTTCTGATATTTTTCAGCGTACTTCTGATATTTTTTATTTTACTTTTCAATTCAACCAATAATTTATTTTGAAGAATTCAACTAATAAAATTAAATTCAATATATTCCTCAGCATTTGGAGAAACTTGAAAATATGAAAACAAAATTTTCATTGTTTATGAATATGCATTCGTTCAAGTTTGTCTTCCATATCATCTCTATCATAATCGTTACTACACTGGTATTTAATCTTTTTGTTAGCAATTTAAAAAGAGTATAAATTGAAAGAATATAAAACTGAAAATATTTTTAACAAGTAAACAACGCCTTTGAAAGACAAAATAAAAAATATATATATAGCTCAACGTTTAAATTATTATTCGTAAAATACTTAAGTGAACATATGGAGGGAGAATAAAATTAAACATTTACTACGTGTCTAAAACAGAACAAAGTGATTGGACTTACCTATAGGTGCAACCGGAGGATCATCAAATTCAATGGTTGCAATAATGTTTGATTGTTTCTTGTCCATTGCTAATATCCTTGCATACCAAACTAAAAAAATAATATTTTTGTAAACTGTAATTCAATTACAAAATTTGTGTATATCAAAAGAGCTAAATAATACTAAAACTCTTACGAGATTTGTCTATAAGATACCTTGAAGATGAAGAAAGAGCTCTAGAGACTTGTCCTTCTATAAAATGAACCTACAGCCAAATAAAATATTAGAATAGGACATGTATGTAGAGGAAAACGCTACATAATCAAAGTGTTAAGAGTCACACATTATAAGAGATAAGGTATGATCATTATTTATAGATGTGGGTAATCCTAGCTTTACAAGCTTATTTTATAAGGTCGAGTTAGACCAACCCCAAATTTAAATATGGTATTAATTAGAGCCTATCTATGATTTGTTAGACCATATGCGCTATATGTTTCCGCTATCGGGTGTCACTTGGATCACGCTCAAAATATTCAATTATGAGCAATGCCACATAATTCGCGGTTCGCTTCGGTACGTGGTACGAGTTCGAGTATGCGGTACGCAACCTTCAAAGAATCGGGTATGTAGGGGGTATACATAGTCGGTACGCTATTCCGGTTCGCGGTACGTGCTAATATATTAATCGGTACGTTATAAAAAATAATAACTAAATAAACAAAAAATGATTAAAAATATTAATTCCATAAATAAAATTCAACTTTCACAAACACAATTCCATAAAAAACGTAAACTTGAAAACAGAATTCCATCTATCATTTCTTCTTCTCTTTTTTTCTTGATAACAACTCTGTCATTGAACATAATTCCATAACAACACAAACAAAAACTCAATTATTATTATTACCATTTTTTAACATAACCAAACTACAACAATTAACAAAAGAATATATGTTAATTCCAAAACAAAAAATATATGTTAAAAACAAACAAAATGATGAAATATTTAGAGGTTTTTTCAAAATATATGTAAACAAATATATGTTAATTCCAAAATAGTTTTTTTTAGAGGTTTTTTCAAAATTTTAGTATCCAAAAAAATATAGTAAAATGATGAAATATTTAAAATGACATTTTAAGATAAAACTATTCAAACGAATTTTTCATTTAAAACTTACCTTTCAAAAATTTTTGTTAAAAAAATCATAGCAAAATATTACACTATAAAATCATATACTAAGTCCAGCGGTCCAGTAAAAGGAAAACCCTAATTTCAGGTCATCTTCCTCCTTCAGAGTTCAGACTGCGATTCAGTTTTCAAACCCAGTTTTTTTTCTAGATCTATTGACTCTTGTTGTAACAGCGGCTTCCTCCATTACATCATCATCTTCATAAATTGTTTCTTCCCTATTTCTAGATCTATTTTTCCGGAATTTTTTGCGGGAACTCGGGATATGCTTGTGACTACAAATTTTCAGGCGAATTCCGGCGAATCAGTATGCGGAAGTACCATGAAAGATTGTTATGCTTAACCCAAACTTTAATACAACGTTTAAAAATAACATGAAAATGAAAACTAGATCTTTACTTCCCTCTCCATTACTAAATTTTCACGGTGATGATATAGAAAATGTTTGGATTCCATGTATAGTGTCACCCTATCATCTTTATATTTCCAAAACTATAATAATGGTAAAAATAGAGAGAAATCATTCCCATAAAAGTTACTGTTGACAGAAAAAACAAAAGAGAAAGATTGAGCAAAAGTATAGAGGATAATATATAGACTAATCATCTATTATTTATCAAATAGAAAATACTAATATCATTGCTTCAAAAAAAATCTATTACTTATGAAACGTGAGAGAGTAAAATATTGTATATACCTCATCAATATGAAATAGTGGAATCATAAGGCGATATCTAAGAATAGTACGATACTCCACTGATGACATATGCTGATCTAATCCATCAATCGGGATAGCTAGAAGAAAATCTTGAGCATGTGCTACTTGTTTTCTGGCTCTCTACACCTCTATCTCAAGGTTTCATCTGGTACAAGGTCTATATTTATAGTAAAAGCATCCTTAAAAAAACTGGAACAAATCTAAGCCCATAAAAATACGTTTTATCTTTATTCTGCTGACAAAATCGGCATTGATTTTACCAAATCGAGCGCCGATTTTTACCGTATTAAAAGGCTCAAAACACAGCCAAAATTAGGCACCGATTTTGCTACTTCGGCCGTGGATTTGGCACATCCAGAAATTCAATTTTGAGTCACTTCTACAACAAAACTGACGAATGTATTACTTCGCTCACTCAGATGAGATACCAGAGTATCCAACAAAGGCTGCCCTGTGGAAATCTCCTAGAATTAGCCCCAACTAGAAGACCTAAATACTTAAAAAGAATAGAACATATACTACAATTGAGAAAATTTGCAGGCAAACCTAGGAAATGCGCGTCAACATTAATTCTCATAATACAACTCTTAACAAAATTAACTCGAAGACATGATGCAAGCTTGAAACACCTTAAGAAACAAATCATGAAATTCGACCATAATAGCTCACCAAATTACATTGTTTTTGTCAAATGAAAGAATCTCCCAAGTGAATAATGACTATTGAAAAGCATAAGCTCACAAATCGGAGGATAATTCAAAATTACAAAAGTTACTCTTAAATCTAGTGAATGTTGTATGATTTCTAGTACCGTACTAGTACAAGCGCTTACGAAATTCCTTTGCACCACAATGGCATTATAGCTGTTTGATTTTTCCATCAGAACCAGCCACACTATCGAGTTTGTAACCATAATCATAGGTGAGTTCCTGTTAAATTAACAAATAACAATTGTTTATTAAATTTTCTCCACGAAGGAAGAAGCTATCATCAATTAGAGAGGCATGTGCCCAAAATGTATGAAAATAAATATTTAAATTGAGCCAAGTAAATGAGAATCTCTTGGGTATTTTATTTATTTTTAAACACAGCTCTCACTCTCATGGTTTTCCAAAAATGTATTGCAATGTATTGGATATTTTTTTGAAGTATAGATTTTTTTTTTGTTAGACTTCATTATTGAATATTTTTTTCTCACTCTTCTTTCCCTTCTTTCCATTTTTATAGAACCTGATAACAAAAATCACAAATTTTTTTTTTTTTGGAAAACAATAATCACACTTAGCATAAAGAAGAGTATGATTACGCCCAACATTTCTCATGAATTCACAAGAACAACGCACTCTACAAGTGCAATTTTGTATAGGCATGTAAATTTTCAATTCCTCCCAGAGAATCTTCAATTCAAAATAGACAGTTGTAACAAATTTGGATTCTTGCCGTAAAGAATAAATTTCTTGCATCATTTTAGAGATTCTTACCAAATCACCTTGTGCGAACCGTTCCTTCAACTCTACCCAAACATCACATGTGTTTTCAATGAAAACGATGGATTGAGCAATTGAAGGAGAAACCGAACTCACAAGCCAAGAGTGAACAAGCATATTACACCAATTCCAAGCACGAAAAAGAGGATCAAATTCATCAAAAATTGGAGAAATGGATCCATCAACGAATTCGAATTTCATTTTCTCGCCCAAAGCTCTACGCATGGAACGAGCCCAAGAATCATAATTGGATCCATCAAGAAATGGAGATACGGTAACTGAAGAAGGACCATCACTTGGATGAACGAAGTAAGGACTAGAATGATTGGTAGGATCTTCAAAGGTAGAAGAGGTACCAACGTCTCTATTGTGTGGCGCCAATAATGAAGAGCTTGCGGAAGAAACGTGTTTAGATCTAAAGGCTCAATGATACCATATTGAGAAGATGAACTTTGATGAAAAAGAGAGAAAAGAAAGAGAGATAAATGTGAAAAGGTGAATGATATTTCATTAACTTGTAAACGAAACTACAACAGCTTATATAGAGTTTATAATATGAAGCTATAGGATAAGCTACTATGTACTAGTCTACACTAGATAGGAACTAACTATTTGACAGCACATCAAGTTAGTTACAAATTCTAACTTTTATGTGAAGTAGTAACTTGCACTGCAGGTTACTGAAACTTTACAAATTCTAGGTTGTTTCTACTTCTCCTTCATTAAGTAGTTATGTTTCTATCTCTTTCACATTATCTTTCAACAACATGGCTACGTAAAAAAAATAAAAATAAAAAAATCTTTCCATGGATAAATCTTGTGAAAGTTCATTCTTTTTACTTTCTTAACTAAAATTCTTGCAACATATCTTCATAATGTACATTTTCACCTCACTCATATCTTTATAAAACCTCAAACGATTGACCTAATATTATAGATGGCAATCAAATAAACAAGTTGAGATATTACTGTTATTAAATAATGTTGTGAGATTTTGTAACCATAAATTATCTTAAACAAATTGTATATACTAATTAATACTATCGGTTTTTTATTTTGTCAAAAAAAATATTGTTTTTGAAATATACATATTGGCCATTTTGGGGTTATGGGAAGAGAAGAAATACTGATTGTTACCAAATATGATTTTATAACAATATAGAAGAGCATGTCTTGTATGTTCATAAAATCAAATGTATATAGTATTGAGCACACACATATCTCCAAAACATAAAAACTATTTTTTTTTATTATTATTGAAAAAATATCTTTGTGTGTGCTTAAGCATTATATATTTAGTTTTCTGACCATTCAATAATAACTTTAATATGTGATAACTGATCGTAGTGTTTCTTTTCAGATTGAAGTACCTTTTCTATTTTATGAAGGCACACCCTGTGCAAGTGCATCAAGGCCCTTCGCACAGTGCCTTTAATTTACAGGGGCCTCACAATTTGTTAAAAAAATAATAATTTATCTACCGATAAAATTCGTCATTAAATGTCATTTTTTTTGTAGGTATAAGTTTGAAAAACAAGAATTTTGTTGGTAATAATACATTGTTTATAGATAAACGTCTATTTATATGTATGTAAAAGCCATGTTTAAACCGTTTTAAAAAAAAACAAAAACATTCTTGAATCATTTCTCATATACTATTTAACTAGATGTCTGTCATTATAAGTGTTGTTGAATTTTTTGTTTCAATTCGTTTTATATGAAAATGAAAATTGTTAAGGATATAACGGGTCCTCCGAATTGTCAAGATGACCCTGTATTTTATTTATGTATTGAATTAGAGTACCCTTATACTCCCTATTTTATAATGCACTTTTGCTTGTAAGAGATAAATATATTTAGTGAAACAAATCATGAAATTTGACCATATAATAGCTCTCTAAGAATTATCATAGGATACCAAATGACATTGTTTTGTCACATCAATTACAATTTTGCGCAATATGTATCAGGAGAGAATCCCCTATGTGCCTAATGGAAAGTGAAAAGGAAAATTGAATAGGCTCACACGTTGGATGATAATTCAAAATTACAGAAGTTTACTCTTCAATCCAATGAATACTGAATGTCTTATGATTTCTCTATTGTACTAGTACAAGCGCTTACGACATTCCTTTGCACCACAATGACATTGAAGCTGTTTGATTTTTCCATCAGAATCAGACACACTATCGAGTGTGTAACCATAGTCATAGGTGAGTTCCTGTTAAATTAGCAAATATACCAATTGTTTATTAAATTTTCTCCATGAAGGAAAAAGCTATCATCAATTGGAGAGGCATGTGCTCAAAATGTATGAAAATAAATAATTAAATTGAGCTAAGCAAATGAAAATATCTTGGGTCTTTTTTTTTTTTTTTTTTAAACACAGCTCTTACTCTAATGATTTTCCATAAATGGATTCCAATGTATTGGATATTTTTTGAAGTAAAGATTTTTTTTGTTAGACTTCATTATTGAGTTTTTTTTTTCTCAGTGTTTTTACCCTACATTTATGGTCAAAATGGTAATTTAAAGGGGTAAGGATTATTATCTCAAATCAATCATAAATTTCCTAAAACCAATAACAAACCATCATGCTTGAAAGAAAAAAAAACATTGTGAGCTATCAAATAAAAAAGATGATAACACAAGGAATTCTTAAAATCCTTATTACAAAGAGGAATACCTGATAGGGAGGTATGTCTTCTGCTGCAAATAGCACCACACGAGCTAGTCTAGGATCTCTGTGGCTGCTGAGAACACACTGTACAAAGAGGTTTGGTTCACATCCATGGTTGATAAATCTTGAAACATTTCCAAAAGAACCAGCATCTATGCAATATTCAGAATCTTTTTCCATTAATTCGTCCCTTTTTTCAGATAAATTGTTTATAGGCAATGGTACATTACCCAACCGTCTCTGAGAAATATCAATGAAAGAAATCTATATTAATACCACCCTAAATTTCATACATATTTTATAATAATTTTGCAACAAAATTTGCATTCTTACCTCTCTTCCATCTACACTATTAATTGTGTGCAAACAATCAATATCGAATATATAATCATTTCCGTTGGCACTTCCTAGCTCATCGTCTCTACTAAGTACACCAATATACTCAACAACCGGTGCACCTGATGGGATAAAGTCCCATGTTCTTACCGCCCAACCTTTCTTGGGAGTACGATAAACCTGTATAAGAGAATGGTATTTTGGTTAGTTTACATATTATAGACATCAAAGGTAAACAAGTGTAGAAACTTGAGTAAAATGTGAAATGACCTCAAGTCGGTAACTTAAACCCTGTTGAGAAATCTTGTTTCCGCATTTAGGTCCGCATCCACATTGCGGCCCACATTCGACCACGATGTCTTGCGGCTCAATCAATCTAACAAAATAATTGATTCAGTTTGTTAGTAAAGAACTTAATTTTAAGAGTATTAAGAACATCGAACATATTTAAAACAAGTCAAATTATATTTATTTACCCTACGTAAGATCTAACTTTGTGTCAAAAGAAAAACTAAATCTAAAAAATAGTACCTGCCATTGTTATTGTATGAAAACTCCAAGCCATTATGATTAGCACAAGAACATCTTTTGGTTCTACAACTTCCCTTGCAATTGCATCCCGCAGCACTAGATGGAACTTCAATGCTTGGTGAAAATTTGTTTGATGAAATGTATTCAAAACCTAAAATTTTAAAACATTATGAGTGCAATTTTCTTAATCAAAAGAGAGTGACTTGAAAACATATGCACTCCACCAAATAAAGCATACCGCGAAAAAAAAAGCAACTAGACTTACCTGTGGGTGCAACCGGAGGATCATCAAAATCATTGGTTGCAATAATGCTGATAGCTTCTTGTCCATTGCTAATGTCCGTGTATACCAAACTAAAAGAAACAACATTCTTGTCCTTGCATATCAAAAGAACTCAATAACACTGTATTTTTGAAGAATTTGTTGATAACATACCTTGGAGAAGAAGAAAGAGCTTTAGAGACTTGTCCTTCCATTAAATTAATCTAAAGCCAAATTGAATATTAGAATACGACATATAAGTGGAGCAAAATGATATATATCAAATGTAAACATAATGTTAAGAGTGAAATATCATTGACATTGACTCATAGATATGAAAAAGAAATCAAATAAACGTAATATATACAACCTTATATGTTCCCACTTTAGCAAGTTCCCGAAGCTTATTTATCAGATACTTTGAAGTAGTGATTCCAGGAACGTATTCGTTATCTATGCCATTTTTCTCTACCTGCAACAAAATGAATATATAAAAACAAAAAACAAAGAAAAACATGGTTTAATTAAGGCCAAGTCAAAAGGCTCACATTGCTTGCCCTCAAAAGCGTTGCAATATTTTTCCCCTTCTTGCGTCGATTCTTGCTTTGATTCTTCTCTTCCTGCTGTAAATGTAGTTGTTACACTATCAGAAATTCAAAACCAAAAACTAACAAATTCAATTAAGTTAGAAATGAATTTAAGTATTCAACTAAGAAATTAACTATAGGTTATGAACTAAATATTGAAATTAATACGTTAATTTGAAATATGAGGGGATAAAAAATCAGTATAACAAATCTCAAGTAATTTGCTTTGGCCCATTCAATAAGACATCATGCAATTTCTCATATCCTTTTCAAAATGTGTATATATACTCTCTCAAGTTATATATACTTCTTAAACTACCTCATAATTGTATAAATAAAATTCAGAAATTAGTTTATAGATAATATAAACTAGTTTTGCACTATATTTATACATCTTACTACAAAACAAACAAATTTTAAGAAGAAAAAAATTTGTGACAATATCCATGGCTCTAAGAGTCTGAAATCTAACTCGTCTAAACTTTTTTTAAAAAAAAATAAGAAATAAAAATTAATTATACTTTTAGAAAATAATTACTACAATGCCAACATAAATAATGTGAAACATTGGAATCAACATAAACAAGAGAAGAATAAATGAAGTGAAAACTAATTGTATCACACACCTTAGCAAGGAGACGAAGATTGGCAAGCCTAGATGTTTCTCTCAAGGACAAAATGCCCCTAAAGTCAAGTCCATCAAAGACAAGTGAATCATTACTTGTTGATCTTGTACGAGAGATTCTTGAACTTGAATGAGAGCAAGGTTTTCTTCTCAAAGAGTTGAGCTTGGTTCTCTTCTCAACAATATTGTCATCAAAACTGATCATGCCTCTCTTATGGTTAATATCATCTGGAATTTTGTTTCCATTTTCAAGTTGTGAATAAACCTTTGTTGTTGATACCAAACTTTCCTCTTTACTTCCAAGTTCAATCTTTTCAACATGTTGGGCAAAAACTTTGTTGCCGCTGCTGTTGTAAATGTTGTATTGAATCTTAGAGTGATTCTGGAGTCTTGAACTCACTCTTGTTGGTACCATCATAGCCTCATTTTCACAACTCTTGGTTGCCTCCATTTTAATTTATTTTATTTTGTAGGATTGTAAAAATCAAAACCTGCTAATACAAAAAATAAAATTAAATACAATAAAATGATGAAGACGGTGTTTAAAAACAATTATAAAAGAAAATCAAGCAATTCTCTAATGTACATTAAGGAAAACGAAAGATGGTTAAAAGGTAAACAAAAGAGGCTGAAATAAAATTATCAACACAATGCAACATTGATACTTTAAGTAACCCTAATTAAATATGATATTATATCAATGTTTAAAAAATATTTTTGACAAGAATATTAAATTGCATCTTCAAAAAGATAATAACTCCATTTTATTAAATTTTCCTCAAAAAAACTCCATTTTATTAAATAAACAGAATTTTAAAATATTATACAGTTTTATATGAAATTAATTGATTTATTCTCTTTCTTATTTTTTTAGGCATATATTCTCTTTCACCCAACCGCGTTACACTCTCGTTAAATCAAAAACTTGAAACAAGCATATGGGCTATTATCCCTCAAGAAAAAGCATATGGGCTATTATATCAAATTAATAACACAAAAAAAAATTGAAAAATATAAAATCCAAAACTTAGCTGGAAAAAGTGGTTACTGGGTAGGGTTGAATGAGATACTATCTATTTTCCTCGGATCCCACCATACTACAGCATCAATCATTGGAACGCAAGTACTGGATTTTATTGGGTAAAAACAGATAAATCATTTAGTCCCAAAAAACCATTGGACATTTTTAAACAATAATACAACACATATATTGATTTAATTCCTATGATTTATAACACCTGATAGGATCCCTAAAAAAAAACACCTGATAGGAGTCGTAAAAACAAAATTAAAAAACCTGATATGATATATACAAATTTAAAATTTGAAAAAATAAATAAATATTTTAGGATATCTGAAAGAGTTCGAGAAAAGTATGATAAAACATTGTGTAAGCAACCATTGTCATAAAATTGTTTGAACAAGCATCATTGACATAAAATTAAATCTCAATCACATTTTTCTTGTAATATAACATATTGTTGATTAACTAAAAAAAAACATTCAATCAAACATGACAACGTCAATTTGAAAACAATAGCTCCAGTTGGAGTTGGAAAGGATTTAACTTGCAAGGATATGTATTGCAAACTCACCTGGTAAGTGAAACTATATGAAGATCAATGGGAGAAAAAGAAAAATATATATGATAGTATATGTGAATGACTGATATATATATATATATATATATAGCCGAGACCGGGAGACTACAAGTATGTTAAGTATATTCGTCAAACAAAGTATTTTAGTATTTTTTTTTTTTTAGAGGAAAAGTATATTAAGTATTAAATCTCATTAAATCTTTAACAAAATGAATAAATAATTAATAGCGTTCATCGTGGAAAAAAAATTTTAAAAAAAAATATTAAGGAAAAGTTATAATATATCGTATTTTTAATTTTGGATTGGAAGGAAAAAAGGAAATATTGTATTTCATATTTTTGCTAAACATGGAAGTTAAATTATTAAAAAGTAAAATAGAAGTGATCGGGAAAAATATCAAATAATTAATGAATTAAATTAAATCATCTGCTAATAATGCATCGAAAGAAATAAATTAAATAAAGAATTTGAATAAAAAAAGTAAAATATTTAAACTCTAAATAATTCAAAATTCAAAAACATCATTAACTTTAACGTTGACTACCTAGAATAATTTAAAATAAAATATATTTAATCAAATATCTTATTAATAACATGCTTATAATAATTTTCAAATATAGAAAAAAGAAATTTTTCATAAAATTATCGTTTTCAATTTTTAATGTAATATTAATTACTATTTTTTATTATTATTATACTCTCTAATTTATATTATGTGCATCACCTAACGAATACTTTTATAAAATTATTATTTTCTTTATTTCATATTTGGCAAAAAGACGGGCACACACGTCCCCGTCTTTTCGCTCTTATTATTTCGTTAACGTTTGAAAATTATGAATGATGTTTTTTTATGAAATTTTGATTTTGATTAAAAAGTAAAAATATAAAAAAAAAATATATGCTTTCAAATTATAACAAATCAAACTAATCATGGTTATCTATTTCAATAACACCAACAATATAACAAAAAAAGTGTAATCTGAATTCTTATTTTTTTTAATTATAAAAAAAGTTGTTTAAGGGTATAAATGGGATAATGAAAAAGTAAGTATAGATGTACTCATTCTAGTTTGTTACACTTTTTAAAAGATAAAGGAAAAAAAATTGGACATATATATACTCAAATCGTGTTTGTTACACTTTTATTTTAATATTTGAATTTACTTTTATCTATTTATTATATGTGTTATTTGTATTGAAAGTTGTGGGTAATTTTAAAAAGAGAAAAAGTCAATCCAAAAGGGGCAAAACATGATATTTTCTTTATATAGTATAACTTTTTGTTTGAAATGATCTAATATGCAATTTTGTGTGGGAGGGAGGGAGTATATAGTTTTATAGATACATACTAACATGATTGATATATTTTTTAATGATTAATTGATATGATTAAACAGATTGTTTTTCCTAAAAAAATTATTAAATAGATTTTTATCAGTACATTATTTCATATAAAATTAAATGTTATTCCTCGTCTTATAATAATAATTGTCATTTTTGTAAAGAAAAATAATATGACGAATATATTTACAAGGAGCATTCATCCTCTACAACAAGTCTAGACCTAGCATCATAGCATGAGAAATCTGAGTTTAGATTTTCTCCATTTATATTCCTCTCTATTTCTTCTATTTAGAGAGATAAAGACACAAAAATGTTTGAAAAAAGATTAAGTAATTAACAATGGTGAGACTCACTTACGGGTAGAGTTCACTATCAATTTTTTGTGTTTATCTCTCTCCAAATTATATACTCTATTTATTTTATCAAATTAAGAGGATCTCAACTCGAGAAATCTACCCACGTCCTATGAAGGGTTAAAGAACTCCCACCAAATCACATGCTCATTAGTCGAAAACAAATCCAATACAACTAGTCCTTAGAAATGTGGTTCGATATATCATGAGTCATGACATCTACACTGAAAATGCTAAAAAAATGCCTTTTTAAATGTGAAATCCCATGCTTTCTAATGGAACAATCACCTTCAATCGCTTGCTTCACCAATTTGTACCGACGTATGCCTATTAATGAGCTTTTCATGCAGTTTCATGTACAAATTTCCTTTCAAGTTGTATGACTTCTCAATTCATGCCTTATTTTAATGTAAAAATGTCCCTTGCTTCACCAATTTTGTTCATTCATTTGTCATCTTCTTCTTGGATCAAACCATCCACTTGTTTCCACTCCAACACTCCGTATAGATTTGGATAGCACTCGCCACCATCAACGAATTCAAGGAGATTCTTGATCCAATCCTTTGGATTGAGCACCTTGACCTTCGTTCCACATCGGACACTACAATGTTTTTCTATAAAAGCGTAATCAAGTTTGGGGATAGAAACTTTTAACAAAGTGCATCTACATGAGGAGGACCAAACGAGCTACAAGCATGAATTGTGGTTGTAGCAGCAATAGTTGAAACACTTGGGATAGGGGATAAAGATAGATGTCATCAGCTTTATGTGAGTTACCACCTGGGAAACTTGTTGTGAGTTACTAAAAAAAATGGGTGGAGAGTCAGACGTCTCGTTCTTCCAATATTTTAATTAGGCATGCATATTTCCTCGAGCTTTCACCTTGGCAAGGAGTTTTCCCAATTTAGTTAGCTTTATCTTTGGTTTCATCTAATATGAGAGATAAAAAATAAAAATATCGGAAATCATTACTACCTCAAAAACATTAAAAATTATTTGATGGCACTTACTAAAATATGTCTTCAGTTTAGAATGGTACATTTGAGGATGTCCCTAGGTTCCATCATGTACATCAAATTCAAAATTCCAATAGTACATTGGGTCATCGGAGGAAACAACTCCTCGTTTAACCCTTTAATACCCACAACTCCGGGAAAAATACAATTTTAGCTTGTTTCCAAACTTTATTGGAGGAAAAAACTCTGTTGTCATCTCTTAACCATTAAGTAGTGATGCACTATAAAAAGAGACTCTTGCATACTATTTTATTCATTCAAAAAGTTAGTGGTACAAGGTAAGGGTCAAGAATCATAGATTCAAGGTAGATGATTTCCCTCCTCCTCTTGCTCTCACTAGCGTATTTTTTTTTATTGTTTTGTAATGATGTATGTTTTCATGAGTAACTAAACGTCTCTTGAGTAGGGTTTAACGATGAACACATTCTTATTTAATGGATTCAATAAATAAAGATTTCATTCAGTTTATGATTCAAGTGTCAGATTTAATTTGTATATGTCTGTTCTCTAATGCTTTTTCAAACTAACGATGAAACTGATCTCTAGGTGGATTATATGATTGACGACCCTACTTCATTCCGACCAAGACAATAGTAAATTGCTTACTTTCTCAATTAGATTCTTTTAATCAAATCTTTTTTTTGTGGTGATCGGGGTTCAAACCCTAGACCTTGCATGTATTATGTATTGTCCCTACCAACTGAGCTAAGCTCACGGGGACCTTTTAATCGAATCTAAGTATGAATTTACGGTTTTGACTCGTAAGAAAATGGCGCAATTGTAACTAGTTTAATTGTGGTGATACAAAAATAAAACTTTCACGGCTATATCATAGGGTCATAATTTTAATTTCTTAAATCAAAAGATAGGTCATAAGTTAATGATTAAACGCATTAATTCTAACAAAGACGGAAGGGTAATTCAAGGATTCTCCAATTGGCGTTACGTATCTAAATGAAACAAACTTAATCTTGCATTGTATGTGCAATTAAGTCCATGCAACGACTTATAATAAATTCTGCTAATTACTAAGTTGAACGACAATCCTTGTGAGACGATAACTTACTACTTTATTACTTTTTACGGTTTGATGTACTTACCAATTCGTCTATCAAATTTTTGGTGTTGTTGTCAGGGGTTGTTGATATTTTGACAAGGTAATCGCAGAATTTATTTTATGAATAATTAGGTTAGGTTTAGGTACGTTTTTTAATTTCTATTTTTTATTTATTTATTAATTTAATTTTTCGATTATTTTTTTTAGTTTTTTTTTTAGTTTTAGGTTAGATACTAGAAATTAGGGTTTCCTCTTTTCTAGTTTAGTTTTATCTTTTAGGATTAGCTTCTAATCATTTTAGATTAGGTTAGTTTTTATTTTCCTTGTTTTTAGGTTACATTCGATTTGTTTTTATTTTATTAGTCTTATCTTATTTCAAAAAAAAAAAAATTAGTTTGTTTTTATTAATTTTATTAACTCTGAAACTCCACTGTGGTTGATGGTGTTGCATGCTTCTAAGTAATAGGTCAGATGAGCATTACAATCCTCTGATTCCTTACTTGAGAACTGGTTCTCCTTTAGAGCGGTGAGAATTGTATTTTTGATGTCAAAGAAGATTGATGGTGTTGCATGCTTCTAAGTAATAGGTCAGATGAGCATTACAATCCTCTGATTCCTTACTTGAGAACTGGTTCTCCTTTAGAGCGGTGAGAATTGTCTCTTAACCTCTAAGTAATCATCTACTATAAATAGAGACCCTTGCACAGACACTTATTCATTCAGAAAGCTACTTGTACAAGTCAAGGATATACCATCAGGAGCTTCAAGGCAAAGGATCTACATCCTTCTCTTGTTTTCCCTAGGGTATGTTTTTTTATTTTTTTGTAATGATGTCGGTTGTCATGTGCAACTAAACCTCTTTGATTAGGGTTCTAAGATGAACATCTTCCTATTTTTTGGATTCAATTAATAAAGTTTTTATTTGTTATGATTTCAGCTATATTTGCTTTTCATTTGTTTCACCGTTTAAATCTTTTGCAAACTAGGTTAGAGTTCATAAATTAATTATTGCACTTTAACCGAGTCATTACATATGACTTTTGCTTAAGAATCTTTAGTTTATTAGGGACCCTTAGGGTATGAGATTTAGACATCTCAATGGAGTATAATTCCATTAGATGACAATTTAGGAGGCACGCGAGAAGTTGACGTCAAAGGATATGTCCATGGCTTTCATGATTGATTTACAGGGGTTATGGAGCAATCCGACATCTATAGGGATATTCTTCCTATGAAAAAACCATTGTTGATATAATCCTTATATCTAAATTAATAGGTAATTTGAATTCATCCAATAAAGAAGGAATAGTGGATTTAAGGATTCCCTAATCAGCGTTACGCATCTGAATAAAACTAACCTAATCTTGTATTGGGCATAGCAATTAAACCATGCAAACCTCTTTTAAATCTCTTTTTTTATTTAAGTTCAATAAGTTCCACAAGTTACCAAGTTGAACGGAAATCCCTGTGGAGACGATAAACTTACTACTTTATCAATTGTTACGATTTGGTGCACTTGCCAATATGTACACCTTTCATCCAGAAGTTTTTGGCGCCGCTGCAAGGAATTGTTGATATTTTGACAAAGTAATCGGTACAATTTATTTTGTAAATGAGTTGGTTAGGTTTAGGTAAGTTTTTATTTTATGTTTTTATTTTCATTTTATTTGTTTTTATTTTCGATATTATTTAGGTTAGATTTAGTTGTTTTTATATTTTTTTTTTGTTTTATTTTTGTTATATATCCAAAAACCAAAAAAAGAAATACAAATTTTTTGTTTTAGTCTAGTTCTCTACAAAAGCTCTTTTTAAAATGTGTGATGTTGATTCAGGTACCTTGCTATTCGACTCAGACATCGATAAAACAAAGAGAGTTGTCCGGAAATCTATCTGAGAAGCAAGAGAAGCAGCAACTAATCCATTGTCTGATCTTAGTGATTTCTCATCCGACGACAATGTCGGAGACATGGAACACATAACATTGTTATGGAAGACTCGATAACCTCAATGAAGTTGCTCAAGGGTTTCAACCAACAAACCCAGTCTTCTTTGATGCCAAGAACTTAGTTCTCACAGCGTTGAAGGAGAGCCAAATTTCAGGTACTGAATCAGAAGATTTTAATGCTCATCTAGCTTATTTCTAAGAAGCTTGCAGCACTATCAAACAATAAGGAGTTTTAGAGTCTGACAAGCGACTCCGTTTGTTTGTCTATTTTCTGAATGGACGAGCAAACGACTGGATTAATGCACTTCCGAGTGGCACCATAGCTACTTGGGACCAATTGAATAGGGCCTTTCTTTTTTTCCAACAATAAGGTACACGGCGAAGAGGCGAGAGATTTCTAGTTTTCAGCAAGAAGACGGAGAAAACTTATATGATGCATGGTAGAGATACAAGCTTCTACATAAGAGATGTCTAGGGCACAACTTTTCTTAGATGGAAATCACCTTGATTTTCACAAATAGTTCGAAGACACAAACAAAACAACATGTCTTTGAACGAATACCGACCTAGAGGTAATGATAAAAGTGTTTATAAGAAACAAGGAGTTCTACATCTCAACACTTTGGATGCCCTACTAGCAGGTCATCAACGTCTAAGAGACAAGATAGAAACAATAGCTAAGAAGTTGGAAGCGGAAGAGGTGGCCAGTTGTCAACAAATGGTATAGGTTGTGACTTTTGTGAGCAGGCTCATGAAAGTGGTGTGTGTCTTCCAGCATGTTTAGGGTTATCCGAAGAGCAAGTAAATTACATGGGAGCTTTTTCTAGACAACAAATGAATCCTTACTCTAACAATTTCAATTTTGGTTGGCCAAGCCGTCAAATTTTTTCATGGGGTGGAAACAACTTCCAAACACCTCAACCTACCAAACAACAACATCCAAGGAAAAATCTTGAAGAAACTCTCGGTCAATACATGAAGACTGCTCAAAATCATATTGAAGCAATCACAAAGAATCATGAGGAAACTCAAAGGAACACTGAAGCTTCAATCTAAAATCTAGAGACTTAGATTGGGAAGATTTCCAAACAAATCGCTAACATTGATAACTCAAGAAGAGAAGTGTGCAAGATGGTTGTAGATGGAAAGCATGGTCAGGAAGAAACCGACGGAAAGGGAAACAGTAAGCCAAATCAGCAAGTTACTGAACCTACCCCTTTAGTTGTGCAAGCTCAGAAACCGAAGAAGAAAGAAAGGTAAATAAGATGGAAGTAATTTTGGAGATTCTAGAAAATTAAAATGTTACTCTACCTTTTGTTGTTGCCCTTGAACATAATCATATCTATATACGGTTTATGAACTAGTTTCTCTCCAAACAACAAGAACATTGAGAAATTGAAGAAGCACGTAGAATAGTACACTGTATGACAATTTCTATGAAGTAGAAGGAACTATATAGTGGTGGACAAGGAGATTTGAGATAAAAAGGAAGAGTAAGGAGGAAGATGACCCAAGTAAAAATGACAGCAAGGAAGGAGTACCCATGAAGGAGCTGAGTAAAGAGGTGAAACCAAGTCTGATTGAACCTATAGTTGTAGGTGAAGGTGAATCTACAACTTCTGAGAAAAGACAAGTACCAACAATGTAAGTAAAGTCCATGAAAGAGAAAAACAAGCTTTCAAAGAAGAGGTTACTGTTGAGGTATCAGAAACAGTACTTAAGGAAGAGACACAACATAACCTTGAAAAACGCAAGACTCTTGATGTGGAAGTTGAAAATAGTGAGAATCAAGAAAAATAAAATTTTCAAGAACTCGTCAAAGCGTTAGAAAAGTTTAAAGTGACCATGCCCATCAGAGAAATGGTCGAACAAAGTCCTTGTTGCATGAATTTTCTTCAAGAGATCATGAAACTGGAAGAGAAGGCATCAAATGAAGAATTTATTTCTCTAACCAAAAACAGTTGTGCTATTAATGAATTTCAGGTCCAGCGAAAGGAAGAAGATCCTAAATGTTCCAATGTCCATGTGACTGTGGGGGATGTCTATGTAGGAGAAGCTTTGTGTAACCTAGGAGCAGGTGGTAATCTAATGCCACTAGCCACATTCAAACTAATCGGAGGTGAGGACATGCTTCATGGACGTTGGACTTGCATATGGGACCATAACAATGCGTGTAGGAATTGTGAGGAACTTGATGATTGACATTGGAGGATTTCAATTTGAGATTGATGTCATTGTTGCACAAGACAACGAAGGACAAGACTGCCCGCTGATTTAAGGGATATCATTCATGGCAACTGCTAAAGCTTTGGTCAACTAGGAGCGCCAAAAGTAAATGTTCATAAGGTAGTTGATCCGCTATTTTTGTCTTATGAATTAAAAATATCATTTTATGTTGTTTTACGTTTTAAATTTATCAGCTAATTGAAGCGATAATTTTATGAATCACTTCAATTAGTTTACCATCAGCTAACATTTGCCAAACACTGGATTTGTTTTGATAAAAAATAAATAAAGCTTATGACTAGCGACAGAAGTAGGATGTAATATGAATAAATGAACTTTTTCCAATATTTTTATATACATTTTCAAACAAATATCACTATCTTAAAAATGCCTTAATCAAAAGTACATCGAATACTTTTTATTTTTACACAAGTACATCGAATACTAAACTGCTAGGAAAGTGAAAGAATAATTAAACACCAATAAATAAATTGGCAAGAAGGCCTTTCCATGATAATCATTATAATCTTCTTGGACCAAAAATATGCTGAATTTTCTTATAAAATAAATATGCTGCATTTACATAAGCTACGCATCATCCAACAATACATTCCTCTATTTGGCCTTTGGACCACTACTTCAATTCTTGTAATTTCAAGCAATGCAAGCTGGTAAAAAGCAAGTAGAAAAGAAAGATAACCCTCTTCTCTGCACACAATAAGATGAGAAAGAGAACAAAATTATAAAAGGAAAGTAATCAAGACTTTATCAAAAGATGTAAATCTTGACCAAATTAAGAGTATAACATTAGGCATATGGTCAAAAAGCAAGTAAAATCACATTTTATTATGGTGTAAAAGTAAAAGGGGTGTGGACCTTTTTAACTTTGGCATAATGAAGGTGTGGTGAGATGTTGTATAAGTCTTCTTCAATTGGATTTGAGGTTAGTATCAAATTGGACTGTGGATTTGGGCGTGGTTCAATATCCATTTTACTGATCCAATTCTTCTTTTTTATTTCTTTTTCATGCTTGTCACTCACCTTTGCCTGCAATGTCATAGCCACATATTAACTAAATTTTATTTTATTTTTGAAACAATTTTTTTTTCAAGTAGTCTAGTGTTAGAAATTCACCTCTTCAAGTGAATAAGTAGAGTGTTTTGGTTCGAGTCCCGACCACAACATATATTATACAATGTATCTACTGATGTGAACTACGCTAACGAAGACTTTTGAAATAACTTTTATTAACTCTATTAATGCTTAAAATATTTATATACTCCGTAAAAAAATTCAATATGTTCTTTTTTACATGCAAATATATCATTTTTTGTTTTAAATTCCTGTAAATTTTTGTTTTATTTTTAATCCTTACAAATATATCATTTCTTTTTTCTATTTGATCATTGTTGTTTTATTTAACTCCATGCAAAATTTATTCGTATTAAAAATGATCTTTGTAAAATGCAGAATGTATGACTTTAGTCCCTCAAAGTTAAGACTGAAATGAATATTGCAAACATCAATTTTTTAAGGATTAAAAATAATAAACAAAAAAAAAATTACACACTAAAAAAAAATGGTGTACTTAAAAGAGATTGAAAATATATTTAAACTTTTAATGTAATTTGATGTTTGAATTGAAGCGACGTGTTTCTCTGCACACATGCTCTAATCTAGCAAAAGTTATATTGTACTATCTCACTATAACAAAAAATTATATGCTTTTCTAATTATTTTATTTGCCACGATTGAATACCATACCAAGGCCAGTTGCCTAATGAACAAACTCTATATTGTGTATCATATATCGATATGATACAATAAAGTATGAGAAACCAACACCATTTGTTTCTTTTTCACCACAAACAAAAAGTCTGGCCCTATTATTGGAATGACACAGAACTTCGTATTCTGGTTATTGTTAATGTCATATATTCTTGTGAGGACACTGCCCTTTTTTTTTTTACTAACACTTTACTTTTATTTTAAAAGCATGAAGTTAAAGAACAAATAAAGTAGACCCTTTATTGTAGTAGAATGACATCATCCCACCAAGATGAGTTAGCACAAATAATCGAACTTTGCTTTTATTTTCCTTTTGGAGGTATTTGAACTTTCATTTTGAGACTTGAATATACCGGTACAACACTCTATAAACCATGCAATTCATGAATTTTATTAAATGAATGTAAATCTACATGAGTGACATTATTTTAAATTTCACCTATATAAATAATTTCCATGTAGAAAAGAATATGGTATATATGTTGAGAAGTATGTGGTAAAGACTAGTAGTTTAACTTCCAAGGGTTGGTCTAATAGTAAAATGACAAATCTTAGATTCAGAATTTTTTTATTCAAGTCCCGCTAATGTTTTTGAAAAGAGATAAATGTAAAATAATCTAAAAATCTAAAGTCTTTCATACCTTGAACTCCGATCCCTCGACATAGATCTTTCGCATTAAAAAAAAATGACTATTTTGCTGTTCTATTAAATTTATGTAGATCTACATGATTTAGTAGTAACAAAATTTATATCAACAGAAGTGAGACAAAATAAGAAGAAGATCAAACAAAATTTTACCAAAATAGAAGAAAATTAAGAATAAGAATTTAGGAGATACCCTTTTACGTGGAACATTAAGGAGCATGGTGGATGAGACAACATGGTTGTCGTAGAAATCCCCTGTAACATAAAGATCACGATCTTCAGACTCAGATGAGTAACTACAGCGTAGTGAACCGGGTTGTGTCGCGGAATCGAAACAGTTTGTGTATGGGAAATTATTATGATCATTCCAATCCCAGCTTCCAAATTTTGGTACATGACTCCTCTTGTAATAGTATTCCTATGTTATTTATATTATTATATACACAACACTAAAAGAAGAAAAATATATAGATGCAATTCAGAAACGGGTTATGATAAATAAAGCATTGGAAGAAGATGAAAAATAAAAAAGACTTACTTCCATTAAAGAGCTGAGAGATAAGTGAAGATCAAATCTAACCAGATTTCGTTACGTATGTCTGAGCTTGAGTTTACTATGATTTAAAAAGAAGAGGAGGGAATGAAAAAGGGAAGAGAGAGAGAGAGAGTAAAGGACTAAAGCATGAGGAAATAGGTCGGCTAAAGGAAATTAACGAGTTAGGGTTTGATCAATTTATCTATCTTCCATATGGTGTCTATTTTTTCTTTTTTTGTACAAGATAGGGCTATGTGGTGTCTATCTATAAGAACAATAGACATATTCTACCCAAAAAAAAAAGAACAATAGACATAATTGATATATATATATATATATATATATATATGTGTGTGTTTTGCTAGAAGCCACTCATGAAGGTGTCTTTTAACAACCCACACCTCAAGGTGTGATTTCCACTTTTTAGTTATAACTTTGCTAAAAGATACCTTCATAAAAATTAGTTAGTGTCTTTTAACAAATGCTCATAGAATAACTTGCTAAAAAACAAGTTTCCTACCCTAAACCCTACTTTTTCCTAAACCCAACTTTTTTCCCCATTATTTATGCAAAAAATCATGTTGGGAATCGGACCACGTACCTCATGCTTCCATTTCACAACTATTACCACCAGAGCACTAATAATTTTGATGACATGTTTCAATGTTATCCATTCAACACAAATCTTGGTTCCTATTTCTTTCAATCTCACAATCCCTAAATTATTTTTCACCACCATGCAATTGAACCTAATAACCATAGCCCCCACCCTTTTTGGCGGGCCTAATTAATTTTTATGAAAAATAAATTCTGCAAGGAATTGAATCAGGTAGCACATGAAAAGTTCATTTGTTTTAAGTCGCTAACATCATTGCAATTCCTTTTTTTTATAACAATTCCTTTTCATTATTATTTTTTCTTTCAATTACCACATAACGGTTCCTTTTTATTATTATTTTTTCTTTCGATTACCACATAATCGTTCCTTTTCATAATTATTTTTTATTTCGATTACCACATAACAGTTTCTTCTCCTTTTCATTTTTATAGATTTAACAACCTTTGATGTTAAGACCAATTTTTTGGTGCAGACTTTTGTATATATTTGTTCTTTTAATTTGTCTTTTTTATTGCAGTCTATCTTTTGTTTTGTTACTTTTTTAATTAGTATGATTACATAATACTGAATATAACTTTAAAAGTAAGAATATAGTCAATTTCATAGTTATATACGAAGCTCTACAAACCTCGTGCATGCATATGTTAATTTGTTTTCAATATCTATTTCACTTCCAAACAATTTAACATTCAATTCATTTAGTCTTCTAATGTCAATGCACAAAAAATTTAGTAGATATTATTTTTTTTCTACCAAAAATGACTTAATTTTACCAAGGGCATGTGATATTAACGCACAGTGAGATCAATTATCTCATTCATGCATATATCTAATTATCCCACTAACTAAATATTTTATTGATCATAATGTGCCTCTGATTTGAAAAGAAAGATGGATGAGAAACAAACCAATGAAATAAAAAAAGTTTATCCTCAAATCCCAACTCTCTAAGAACAAATATTTGGAGACGTATAGAAATGGAAAATAATGGATGAAGAGTGGGAGAAAATCAAATGATCAAGAAATAGAATGGAGAAAGAAAGATGAGAAAGAGGAAAAAAAAGGAAAGAAAAATAAATCAGAGAGTGAAACAGAATCATGATAAAGTGATATGTAGAAGATAGGGAGACGGAACTGAGATGTCAAGGAAGAGTTTTCAATGGAAATCAAGGTTGCAAAGATCATTAATAAAAGTCAAGGACAATCACTTAAACATGTCGGAGTATATCTTCCAACACCAATATTCTCATATGGTCAATTATATGTTGCAATTTCAAGAGTAACCTCAAGAAAAGGTTTGAAGATATTGATAATCAATGAAGATGGTGAAGATGATACTGTTGCATCAAATGTGGGTCACATAGAATTTTTTAGAAATGTGTAATAATTTGTATCTACTTTTAGATTTTAAATGTTTTTTTGTTGTTTATGTTTCTCACCGACTATAAGTTCAACATAAACTACAGCATTAACATTTTCATGAATAGTGAATCACGATATAGTATTAGGTATTACATCAGGTCCAACTCGTGCGTCGCACGAGTGTAGGTCTAGTGTTATAACAAAAAAAAATATATTGATAGCTTTGTATGTATGGCTCATTTCAATAAGTGGATACCAAAAACGAGTCTTAGTAACCTTTTCCATATATCTCTATTTTTCTCATAAATAACCAATAAATAAAGAGTATATAAATGCACTTATAATATTATTTTTAAAATTTTAAAGTGTATTAATTATTTCTTTATCAATATACATTAATGTTACATATTTTTATCCAATATGTAATAAAAAATCTATGAAAACGATAATTAATTCTCTCCTAAAGGATAAATTTATAAAACAATAATAATTATCAATCACATTAATACAAGAAGTAATTTTTTTTTTTAGTTCTTGTGTTTTTCTCAAAAGAATGATATTTAGGGACGGAGGTAGTACTTGAGTTTTGACCAAAACGAAACTAGATAACACGGGATCTACATCGTCCTAACACAGTCTAGATCCTCTCCATTATTTCTCAAATAAATAGAAGGCTTAATTTATGAAAGAGAAACACGAGTTTTGTAGGTCCACTAAATAAAGGTCTCATTCAACTTTGAACTCATCAAACTCTTTAATGTGTATTTCACTATCGTAAATGAAATCAATCTTTTTTTTAAAAAAATAATAATTGTACTTTTGATTTCTCTGTTTACATATTTTTTTAATTTATTGTCAATTAGGTGGAATTGAGGGGAATATTAGAAGTTATTTGTGATACAAAGAATTTAGGGTTCAAAATAAAAATGTGAAATCACCTAATGATAGCTTCCTTCACAAAGAGGTAGATGAGTCACCAGTGAGTGAAGACGTGTGATTGGTTTGTTGGGTTTTTACAAGAATGAATCTCTTATTTATTAAAGTTAACCCGAAAGCTAATTGTTGCCCTAGATTTAACCTAACCCTAATGTTTAATTTTACTGTATTACCCTTATTTAATTATTAACCCTATTTTTTTGATAGATCAAATCGGCCCTATTTTTTGAAGTGTTCTCAACAGATCACGCTCAATCTCCTATTTTTTTGAACAAAACAAATCTGCCCTATTTTTTTGAACAAAACAATACCTATTTTTTAAACAAAACAAATCTCCTAAACTAAACTAATTACCCTGTTTTTTATGAAAAACAAAACAAACCTATTTTTTATTAAAAACAAATCAAAATCCTTTCCAACCTAATTATCCTATTTTTGTTGAAAAACAAAACAAAAATCGTT
>Ga0228710_1002949_pt1 | contig 27044 bp, 12 predicted proteins | sample MedpolnodulmetaG_FD_177995 | JGI IMG/M metagenome (GOLD analysis project Ga0228710, IMG submission 177995) | Root nodule microbial communities from Medicago polymorpha collected in Santa Monica, California, United States - pink nodules | ecosystem: Host-associated > Plants > Roots > Nodule... | reverse complement strand
TCACCACCTATATATTTATGTGGACATGGCAGCATTTTGTTTGCAATTTTTTCAGAAATACATATTCTGACAATGTAATTCTGTCCAATAGTTAATAACAGTGAAAGGAATCCTAAAATCATCAACTCTGTAAAATAAACAAATAGCATTATATTAGACTAAAGAAGAGAGAAAATTTATTTATCATAGACTTGTAGAGTTGGTTTCTATTCCAAAAATAGTAAATCCTTTGGTAAAAATTCTTACCTGCCTTGACCTTCTCTAGAGCTTCAAGCAGAGCCTTCTTCTCTCTTTTTCCTAACCACTAAAAGCAAATTTCAACTTGTGAGGAGTATTATCTAAGACTTAAAATACTTCAACTAAATTTTAATGATAATAAAAGTTGTAATAATAATAATAATTTTAATAATAAAGGTTAAATATGTTTTTGGTCCCTATAATTATACCAACTTTTCGTTTTAGTCACTCTAAAATTTTTCCTCAATTTTTAGTCCCAAAATGTTTTCTATCACCACTTTTGATCCTTCATATTAAGTGTTTGTTTGGATGTGCGGCTGCAACTCACGTTTTGTTAGAAATCATAGTGATGACATGCATTTCTAGTAGAGTCTAGATAATTTTGAGTGGTTTTGAAGCTGAAAAAGACAAAAAATGAGGAGACAAGGAAAAGAAGAATCGTATAACGATTTCTGTACACAGTGACATGATTTTGCATCCAATTTTAAGAGTTTCAAATCGACAAACATTGTGTAACAATTTATTCAAACCAGGACACAATTTGAGGAGCGGCAAGCCTGAAATTTGAATTTTACTGAAGGATCGTGGTACGATTTTACAAATCGTGACACGAGTTTCACGTTACAAAATGAAGATCTATAATAGCCAAGTTTATTTCGGTGCAAAGGGTTTGAAATTTTGGAGGAGAAAACACATTTTGGAGCTGAAGAATTGGAGACCGGGTGGGAGGCCATCAAAACTCATAGTTAGTCATCCAATTAATGTAATGAATTCTATTCTTGTATTAATTGTTTATGCTTCAGCCATGAGTTACTAATTCCTCTGTGATTAGATCCTAGATGACTTTGTTCTATCTTTTGACCATGTAATCTGTAAACTCTAATCCATGATAATTGCAATCAAATCTAGTTTATCCGGTATAATTTGTGCCTAATGGTTTTATGTTCCCATCAAATATAAATTGAACTCAGAGCCCTCTTTTCAAAATACGGCAAAGAAGCACTTTAACGCAGAAGCTACAATTCTCAGCTTCTTAAAATCATAGTAGGTTTACATTGAATATTGCGCAGATGTGTGTTTGCGTCACCAAACACCATTCTAAAGAGGCACTAAATCAACTCATGTGTAGCATTCAAATTTTATAATAAAATTTTGACGAAATGTGAAGAATACTATAACAATCTCTCCTAAAAAAAGATTTTTTTATCAAATGAATTAAATGTGAATTTTTATGTTTTTGATGCTTAAAAATTCATATTTATTCATTTTTTGTTTTAAATTTTTTTTTTGGATGAGGTTCTTGTAATATTCTTAACATTCATAAACAATTTCATAAAAAATGTGAGACTACACATGAGTTGACTTAAAAGTAGGGACTAAAAGTGGTGATGAGAAACTTTTGAGGAACTAAAAGTAGAAGAAAATTTTTAGAGGGGAAAAAACGAAAAGTTATTATATTTACAGGATAAAAAAATATACCAACTTTTCGTTTTAGTCCCTCTAAAAATTTTCTATGATTTTTTGTCCCACAAAAGTTTTCCATCATTAGTTTTGGTTCCTACTTTTAGACATCATATTAGGCCCCCACGTTAAATATATTTTCGGAAGTCAAATTTTTTATACATTTTTGTGCCTAACTCGATTGGTAGTTAAACAGAGAGTTGTTTAGTTGTAGTTCATGTTGAAGGTTTGATCTTAAAGGTAGCTATTTTACTTCAAATTCTATGATGTTAAGTGTTGGAAATATATTAAGACAGGTTGTGTGAAACCAAAATATGCAAAAGTAAAAAAAATAATTTACATTTGTGTTAGAATTCAATTTTACTTTACTATTCCAAGGTTTATCAATTGATTAATAATGTCTATTTGTTATTCACAGATGTTGATGTTTTGTAATTGACTATCAAGGGTTTAGGCCCTCTCCTGTTGGTTTAATGAATTTTGTTGCTTGATAAAAAAAAAAAAATTTAACAAAAATTTTGTTTAAAAAAGTTGTACTAATGAGGCTAAGTCTAACGGATGGAGTTAGACTCTCACAACATGCTTAGTTTTCAACAGGCCACAAATCAATTTCCAATATGCTTCAAATAAAATTACACATTTATCAATATTAGAACTATGATTGAAAACAATGCTTGTATTTAGTGTTTGACATGCCTGAAATAAAATTACACAATTATTGTTCTTAATATATACGTCTCTTTGTAAAAGGTCTCGATCTAAAATTCGCTTTAGGCCTACAAATGTATTGGACCTGCCCTCCCAAAATATTTAGAGGAACAACCATAATTATTATTATGAAATAAAGTAAGTATCAATTACTAGCATAATACAACGTCACAACACATTTTGTTATGCCATGGCAAGAGAAAACTTCAATTTGTAATTAAATGCTAGGAAGTTACTAGTAGTAAAACAACGTGGAAGGGAAGTTTATGTTAATTGAGAAACGCAAAAACATAGAGTTAGTGCCATTAACTACAACAAAAACAACAAGCAAAAAATAACAAAAGTTTGAATAGTCAATTAATTACATACCGTTCCTAATTTGTGAAGACTCTTCTCAAGGGCTATGGATATCAAGATGAAAACAGTGCAAACAGCAGCAACACCCCATGTTGGTGTTTGATCAAGTGTTCTTGAACTGTTCCTACTATCACTTGCAGCCATGGATAAACCTCCATAGAAGAGACACAAACAAGAAAACACCCTTTTGAACATGGATCACAAGTTTGAGCAAACCAAAACTCACAAAAGAAAAAGAAAAACTGGGTACTCTTGATTAGATTGCAAGTTTAAACAATGTGTATATGTGTTCCTTGTGAAAAAAGAAAACAAAAATATTATTGAATAACTAATGAAACTTGATAAGTGCTTTGATATGTTTGCACATGGTTTCCTATTGTTGTCAGAATTATTGGGAAAAAAGAATGAAAGGAAATGATTTTGTTTTCATTAGTTGAAAAATTACATTTCAAACTTTTTCATGACAAATTGTGGTTGTTATTATTAACAAAAAGAAAGGATAAGGTTTAAATAGGCATTGTTAAACGGATCAATTTTGTTAATAAAACTTAACTTCATCATACTAACTGTCACCAATTTTTGTCTTAAATATCAGTAGTATAAGTAAAACATTAAAAATTATATTGAAGTTTTTTCTTTTCATATGAGGAAATTCAAACTTCCTCGTCCCTTTTATAAGAGTAGTTTACAAAAAATCATAGGTATTAAAAAAAATTGTTGGTATAATAAAGTTGTCTCAAATGTATGTGACTATTACTATATTATTTTTAATTAAATATATATTTATTGTTAACTTTTCATATACTAAAACAAATTGATAGTATTAATAAGGGGTATATTTAAAAAAAGAGTAATCAATGCATATAAGAATTTCTATATGATATTATAATTAGGGACATTTTTTTTTTTTAAAACTACTCATATAAAAAGTCACTGAGAGAGTATTGAAGTTATATCATTTAAATATTAGCGTACTAGTACTACACTATATATCTCACATCAAGCAAACCAAATTATCCCTAAGGCATTGTGAATGAATGCCATTAGCTGTATAGAAGCGCAAATTTGTTAATGATGTTAGCAAATTTGTTAAACACACTTCGTGAACAATTCGCTATACGTAGCTTCGTTTGATATAGCAGTGTTCATATATTTTTTGAGCAATGCTATTTATCTAGATAATTTTTGTTTCGAACGGCTAATGAAAATTAATTGTCCAATAAAATTGTTTTCTGGCCACAAATCAAGGGGGTTGTGGGGTATAATTTAAGGAAAATTCAGAGCGCTTACTAACAATCAGGATAAAAACAGTCGCGATACATAGCAATTTCCATCTTTTTTTTAGGGGATTATACTGTATATCTTAAAATTTTAATTAATCGTGCCTGATAAAAACGTACTCATGCAATAATTATTTTTGTTTGACAATGCTCATGCAATAATTAGTATATTACTTTAACTTGGAGTGTTCATCAGAAAGATACCAATGGCATCTGTTGGCAATATAAATAGAAAGTCGTACACGTTCAATCATATGATATGATGTGTCTTTGAGATATTTTATCATAGTGAATGATGTAGGATAGTAATTTTTTTCCTCTAGTACTTAGATTTAGAGTACAGAACATCAAACTAGTTATAGAGAAATGTATTTTGAGACAGGCAAAATCTTATAAATTTTGATATGTGGAGGCCTGATCAGGAGCAGATCTAGACATGATGGTTTGATGTGGCAAAATTATAAAAGAAATTTTTTAGTGTACGTTTGATTGATTTATAATACGATATATATTAGTAATGCGAAAATTAAACAGAAAAATCACTATAGTGAAATGGTTAAAACAAGTTTGTTACATCCCTACCGTGGACGTGACTATAGATAAAAGAATATCTACCATTGGACCACACATTGAATTATGAAACAATCCAATTATGTGATATATATTATCTTTTCGGTCTACTATATTAATAAAAAAAAAAATTAGGCTGTAATCTGATGTGGTAGCTGTCACATCATGCCTAACACTAGATCCACCCCTGGGCCTGATTCAGGAAAAAATACACCCACATAAGTTTAAAAATTTGCACGTCACAATTTAGAAATACACCCCGCAAAGGTTAAATTTTTTGATAAAATACTCCCTCAATTTACAAACTCAGAGAATTTGCTCTATAAATTTAATGCTCAATGGAGACACTATCCTGAAATTTATAAATCATAATATATACATGTCATCAACAAGATGACTCGTGATGTCATTTAATGATATCTAAGCACTCTAACATAATTATTTGAAAGAGGAAGGATTCGAGTTTCGCTAGTGCAGTTGAAGACATGTAAATGTAAGTATCTTTTTAAGTGTTCTTTCAATCTGAAACTCTTTCCTACTTTGAGCTGAGCACCACTCCCTCGCCATAAATTTTTATTAGCAATAAGAAAATATTTACTTGAAGGAGAAAATGTTTTGGCTAGCGACATTGTTGCTTTTGCCACCGCACCTTTGATCAAGTTTTGTTTGCGCCACCACATCACCTCTGTTGACTGTGATTTAAGATTTTGGACTTACTATGGTGTCTTCTCCAGCAGACTAGGGGTGGAGTGATGACCCAAAAGAGCGTTGTTTTAGGGTTTTCGAATGAGTTCCTATTTCAAGTAGTACAATGTTATTTGTACATTGTGGTTCTTTAGGGCGGTGCTTTGTATTTGATATGGAGATTTTGTATTTGATGTACATGGTATACGAGTGTTCTTTGGAGATGTTCCGCCTATATATGACGCATTTGTTGTGTTGTTTATGTCTTGTCTGTCTTTGTTCTTCTTGAACAATGACTTGGTTTTTAATAATTTTTTCCATTAGGAAAAAAGTTTTAAATTATCCGACTGTCACATTTAAAATATCAATTTAATTGTTTACTTTAAAAATAAAAATAAAAACTATAAAAAATAGAACACCTATTACCAAACAACTTTTCTTTAGTAAGACAAGCTTATATACCTTAAACTAGTATTTGATGTGAGCCAAATGTTTTGCTAACTTTTGCCAACTTGGAATTTTGAGCTTTCATTTGACTTCATGTAAAATATACGAGTAATTTAAACGTGTTTCCCTTCTTTTACATGCATTTTAAACCCCACCGTGATTTATAGATCATCGTATAACTGAGAACAAAGGGTGTTGTTAACATTTGTTTTTTTGGATCAAGAATCTACATATAGTTAGTATAACCAGGCCTAAAGTCCAATGTGAGAAAATATGAAAATTGCTCTTCTCCCTTTCCACTTTGCTCATTCATGCCTCAAAATTTCAAAAATAACTCCAACGTGAGATAATTCATGCTCAGTAGTCGGTAGATCTAACATGACTTAACTCACGTTGATCCCCAAATTGTTGTTTTTTTAAGCACCTAAACATCATATTCATTCTTTCTTTAATTCAATCATTTTAATTCATTCATTCATTCAATCACTCAACCATTTTCAAAAAAAATTATAACTTAAAATACGCAAAATACACAAATGTCAAAAAAATGTCATTACATTACATCAAGAGACACAATGTAATAATAAAAATAAAAATATACTATAAAAAAAAATACTAAAAAACCATCAACCATTACCCTTCCTCGTCTGAACTATGGATCTCCCTCCTCTCACCCCTTCCTCTTCCTCATCCTCCTTCGGACAATATGTAGCTCGATCACCGGGTGTATCTCCTCTTGGATCCTCATAATCATATTGTGAAAGTATGGATGTGGGTTGGGATAACGCAACGCCTCTTCAGTAATGTCGTAGATGTTTCGCATAACTTGGAGTGGGTCGGGAAGCTCTCTCGCACACTCCTCTTGAATAATGACCTCCTTATAATGAGGCCTATGAGGCGGCTCCTCAACAACCTCAGTTGGATGGCTCATCACCGAATGAGAGACATGGTAAAACCAAGTTGTGTACCATGATCTAGTCTGCCACAGATCCCTTGCCACCTGACCCCGATCAACCAACTTTATGACATGGATCATATAATCTCTGAAGGCCTGGGATATCTCCTTTGGCTCAAGTGGTGCCACGTCCGTAGGATGAAGGTGAGAAAAACACAAAAGGGAGGGGGTTGAATTGTGTTAGCTTTTTCTTCTTTTTAACTAAGTCCAAAGTTTAGCTTCTGATAGTAAGTGCAACAGATATAAAAAGGGATATATATATATATATATATATAGAGAGAGAGAGAGAGAGAGATGGAGAGAGATAGAGAGAGAGAGAGAGAGAGACAAGCTATTGTCCTAGTTCTTCCTTAATCCGGAAGTAGTCCAGTCACCTTGTCTCTTACAAGAAATTTTTCATTATAATCACACAAGATTACAATTGCTCAAGCACACAAGCAAGAGACTTCCTATGCTCAATCACACAAGCAAGAGACTTCTAACAAACAAGAATTACAAATAAATAATTGTTTGGTTGAACACTTGATATATAGTCAGAGATGTTCTCAAATTCAAAACATTTCAGACTCTAGACTTAAGAATTTCTAAGATATGAAAGTGTATAAGAAATTTTATGTGTTTGATGCGTAGTAAATTTGACAAAGTTTTGGCACTTGTAAATTGTAGAGTTTTCACACTTCACCTTCAAGTCTTCATTCCTTTATATAGAGGTAGAAAAGAGACGTTGAAAGTGTGCAAACGCATCAAAGAATCGTTTGAGAGGCTCGATAAAAGATCATTGATTTGTTGGAGGTAGTGGTCGTACAAATTTTCCTTATTGTACTTTCACTTGACAATGACATCCATTGACCTTCTGACATCTTCAAAACCATTGTGCTTGATCTTCATAATAATTCAGTCTTGATCTTCAAGGCTTCAACTCCTTTGTATTTTAGCTTGATTAGAGTCTGGCTTTCAGAGTCTGAGAAAACTTCAGAGTCTCAAACATCTTCAGAGTCTGAGTGATCTTCAGAGTCTGGCGAGTCTTACTTGAAACATTTTAGTCTATGGTCTTGCACACGTGAACAAATATTAGCATATCCAATTGATCTTTTAATACCTTGTTATCATCAAAACTTAAGAGGCATTTTTTAAACATATTTTGTTCCAACATAAGAGGTATTGGAATGCCCTGAATACTCCCGTACTGCCTCATCACACGCTCCGGCAAGTGACGACACTTCGTCCTAGTGCTGTTCATGATCCAACCGGAGTACCAATAAATATCATGAAAAGGCATAACATCTCAGTGGTCATTGTATGGCCTCCTCATAATGTTGTGTATGGTCCACTATCTAGGAGAGATCCGTCTGGGATGACGATCGCTCGCCACTCCTACACCCGTTGTCGTGTTCCCTTCTAATAAAAGGGCCCACACCCTCTCTGTCTGTCTTGGTTATCAGACATATCTACACAACATAAAACAATGCAAAAAATCAATTAATTTTTCATTGAGACATTTTATCAAACACCGAGAGTTCAACATAAACATTATGAGTACTTTGTGTCATTTCAATCTCTAAACTACCAAATTTCACCAAAACTTACTATAATCAACATTAACAATCCAATTTCTAACTAATTTTTATCGTTAATACAAAAAATCAATTAATTTTTCAATGAGACATTTTATCAAACACCTAGAGTTCAACATAAACATTATGAGTACTTTGTGTCATTTCAATCTCTAAACTACCAAATTTCACCCAAACTTACTATAGTCAACATTAACAATTCAATTTCTAACTAATTTTTATCATTAATATGCAAAAAAATCAATTAATTTTTCATTGAAACATTTTATCAAACACCTAGAGTTCAACATAAACATTATGAGTTCATAGTGTCGTTTCAGTCTCTAAAACACCACATTGCACTCAAACTTACTTTAATCAACATTAAGAATCCAATTTCTAACTAATTTAAGCAATTACAAGCAAAAAAATTAAACATGCAAATCAACCCTAAAAATCTAAAATTTAACGACTTTTATAAAAAAAAAATCTAATATTTCAAATAAAAAAACAAATGTCAAATGAACATAGGCACTTACTTGATGTTCGAGTAGAAGTTGAACTTGATTTGCTTAAGTTTGTGGGAATTCGAGTTTGGAGGGAGAAGTTGAATTTTCTTGGTTTTGAAACACAATGGGTATATCGTGTTGCTGTTCTTTTGTAAAACAGAACGCAACGTGAGTTAACTCAAGCTGGTACTGAGCATGATTTAACTCATGCTAAAATTCTACACAATTTATGTCACGTTAGGTCTATCAAACACGAGTTAGCTTGCGTTAGGGTTATTTTTGAATGTTTAGGGTGGAAATGAGCAAAATGAAAAGAGAGAAGAACAATTTTCTGAAAATATAGAGCAATGATATATGAACAACCATTGATGACAACTTCATTTTCCTCTATTTCTATTGGTTAAAGAAAATAGAAAGAGAAAAAGGAAGAGAGAGAATAAAAACATAATGTGAATACGAGAGAGAAAGTTGTCAAAAAGTTGTTGCAAAATGGTTGTACAAATATCATTTCTCGAAAATATAACTAAGGCCCAAAGAGTGAGCCCAAGTTGAACTTATTTCAAGTCAACGCTCGTTGTCGTTAAGAATTAAGAACGAAATAAAAACAAAACAATCAATTTTCGACACCATCGAAGGTTTAATTAAAACAGAAATTCACCAACTTTTGCTCTTGTTCTTCTTCTTCCTCGTTTTCTCCGAAGATACCAAAATTCACGCAGTTTCGCTCTGAAGAAATGGCTACTCTATCAAATTCCATCGCAATGCCGATAAATCGACAAACCCATTTTGTCTCAGGTGATTACTTCAATCTCAGTGGCACTCCATTTTACTGTATTTTTAATTGTAAATTCAATTTTTTTTTCAATTTGTGATTTTATTAGTGAATGAAATGTTTGTTCTATATTCTCCTATGTTAATTAGTAAAAGGAATTTTTTTTAAGTGGGTTTTTTGGGGATCCTTTTTGAGTGAATTTATGTTAACATTTTTGAGGTAAATTGATGGTTATTAAATATTGGGATTAATCTTTACTACTGCATTTGTGAATTTTAACTTATAGAAGTTTATCATATTCATTACCCTAGCTTTTGTTGATTATAATTGATTTTTAAATTATATAATGTCAGGTTCCTTGTTGAAGCCAGTTGATAAATCCTTCTTGAAAATTAGCTGCACTGAACAGTTTCCAAGCTCCTCTGTTAAAGCTAAAGCATCGCGTAACTTGTCGGTAATAGTTCGAGCAAGGTAGGTATAGGAGTATAGGACATATATTTATGGTGCACTTACATTACTGTTTTTTATGGTGCAATTATCTTATCATGTTTGGGCCATTTGTTTGTCTAAAATACTGGTAAAAGAAGCATGATATCATGTTTAACATTGTAGCGTTTTTATTCTCTCCTTTGCTTGTACAGTGGCGATGTTGGAAGAACAAGTAGTGGAAGTATTTTTGTTGGTGGCTTTGTATTAGGGAGCCTAATTGTTGGAGCATTGGGATGTGTTTATGCACCTAAGGTAAGTATGTTTGCAGAACCAGCATTTTCCATTTTTGTGACAGGACAGTAAGGGTGCGTTTGTTTCAGCTTTAACGAGTTCAATAGTTCATCATAGGTTGGGAAAGATATTATTTTGACTTGTATGTTATGAACTATCTAGATAAGCAAGGTACTAGCTGGAGCTGACAGTAAAGAATTATTGAAGAAACTTCCAAAGTTTATTTATGATGAAGAAAAGGCTCTGGAGGTAAGAAAGTTTTCATGCAGTTATCTTTTATTTAAGGTCATGCTCATTGAGTGTGTCTGAATTTGTGTGATAGAAGAACAATTTCAGTCTAGATTTAGCATTACCCCTTCAAAGTTTATGGAACAGTTAACATCAATTACCCAATATGCTTGAATTTCGGCTGTTACCATGGCCTATATTGGCAGTGATGGATCCAGAAAATTCATGTAGTTTCAAAGGAAGGAAAATTGTTATCAATTGTTATTGTTATGTTAATCTTTCAGTAGTTAGTTTTTTAGGTTTTGGTAACTAGTTTTTTCATGTTCAATACAAATACAAATACCAATATGAAACCTCTTGATGTGACTTTCCCTCCCTCAAGGTTTCAAATTTTGGTTCCCTCTTCCTTTGATTCCTAACACTAAGGACAATATTTCCACCTCTGTAGTCAATAGCGGGCATAGTGGCCCCTAGGTGCTATGCAAAATCCTGTTGCATTGCGATTTTTAGCAATGGCCAAATAGCAGTTGTAGTGGCCACTAAAATAAAGCTCTTGTAAATATTTAGTGGGATAAGGCTTGGTTGTTGATGTCTTTAATTTTGGTTTATTTCTCTATTTTTGAGGTTTTTTTATGTGTGTGATACTGCTACCTGATATAACGTTTTGGGGGTTGGTTACTACACTACATTATCTGCCACCGACTACATAGGCTTCTACATAAGTAAATATTTGTATAATATTCATATTTATATATATATATAAGTACCACAGTAAGCTAACAAGTTTTAATTCACAGTAAATGTAAATTATTTCATATTTGGCTTAACTGCACTTGGACTCGGGAGTATCACGATAATGTAACTTTGGTTCTTAGATTTCAATTGCATGAATTGGGTCTCCCAAGCATCACAATTATTAAAGTCAGATCCATCTATAAAGTAACCATCGAAATGTTAATTTAAGGAGCATCATGTCCAACGTGGACCTGAGTTGGCACTCACCTGATCTACCATGGCATGCTTACGTGGCTAAAGAGCGAAACCACACATTAAGAAAATCTAACCTCAGATAATTTTATCTAGCAGGTGGTGGGGGGAAATCTTTATAATTGTGTAATATATTAGAATAAAAGTAAAACTAAAACATTTCGAAACATGGTGTGGGACTGTGGACATGTGCCCCTATGACCTGCAACGTCGTTCTGCCCCTGCAGATTTGTTGTGAAATGTGTGTTTGATAATATCTCTTTAATAAAGTGCACCTTTTCAATTTGTATAAACTTTTCATGTCATTTCGTCACATAAACTACTATATTGAAATTCCTTTTGTTTTTCTGTTGTGATTATAACAGAGGACTCGGAAGATGCTATCCGAGAAAATAGCACAACTGAATTCCGCCATAGACGGTGTTTCTGCAAATTTGCGATCAGATGAAGACCAAAATGAATCTGCAGTGATCTCTGAGGAAATTGGAGCTTCCAACTAATAAATCAATTTAGGGATATTTAAGCACACATTTTCACCTTTTTTTTTTGTTGGTTATTGAATTTTAAGTTTTACAAGTGAAATTTTCTAAGCTGAATTAACTATTTCTTTTTATAATATGGTTGCATATGTTAATCCAAACACACACTGATTGGTTATGAGAAAATGACAGCACTAATCATGCATGATTGATTCCTAATCCTGGTTCTTTGCTGAAAGTTTAGATTGGATACCACTAACTAAAAATGATGTGTTCCATTTGAAGTTGATATCTAGAAATTGATTTTGGATCACTGAATCTATTCCTATACGTAATTGTCAAAAGGTGGTGGTGGGAGGGTAAGCCAAATTGAAACATTTTGCATGTTAAGATTTTAGCCATGTCGTTACCATTCCACTTTTCATGGTTATTGATAATCGCAATATCGCACATAGACCGAAACTCAGTGATTTTAAAATGGGGGATCAATCAAATCATGTTGTATGACACATCATCTAAAATATGTCAGATCATCATTTATGAGTTCAAAAATATAAAAAAGAGACTAAAATTTGGTGAATTTAAAATGGGGGATCAATTTCGTGATAGATCTAGTGGTTATTAGTTATTACCAGAGAAAGCTACGTTTGAAAATCATTGGTTAAACACCACTTTTGTGGAACAGAGGAGCAAACAGGATAGCAGTTATGCATGACAAGGACATACAGTTATGACAAGGAGAAGCTTTTGAATTTGGCTTTATTTACTACTACTATTTATTCTAATAAATTTTGATGGCCCAGTTGTACATGTTTCATGATTTTATAATTCCTTTGATGATATCACTGTGAAGTTATGTAGTATTGGTGTCTTATCAATTTATCCTGCTATTTTTTATTTTTTTTATAGAGTTATTTCAATTTTTATTTAACTCAAAATTGATTTAGTATTTATTTTTTGAGATATAAAAATTGATTTAGTATATTAATTAGTATTAAAAAGCATCTCTTCAAAAATTAGTATTAAAAAGCATACAGATAGTTTTCTTTTATATATATAATATGACCATGAGCGACCCTTCAAGAAAAAAAAAAGACCACAGTAAATTAGCAAGGATAAAATTACTATAAGGTTGAAATACAACTATTATGCGACTCTTTTTCTTCAAATAATTACACCGAAATAAATTATGTCTCTCATTAGGAGTTTCTTAACTACTCGTGTTAAGTATGGTGTTTTCCTTCAAAAAAGTATGGTGTTTAGATATTTTTTGAGCTATTGAACTATAAAATGTAACGTAAAACAAAATTTATAAAAGAATTTGCTCTGGTGCAAGGAGTAAATTAATTTATTTATAGTGCAAGGAGTGATTAAGATGTCAAGTGTATAAAATATTTGTTGTAGATATTTATTTTATAGAAGTTTCCTTATTTATAATATAGATATATATCTTGTAGATGACTAGATGAGAAACGGGAATATATACATATATTAGTTTCAATGTTCATCCCATGCATTTGCGTCGTTGAGTACATTGGATTTGGTCAAAGTTAGAGAAAAGAAAAGAACTAAATTTTTTACTCCAACTTGATAGGGGATACCAGTTTCTATGTATACCGGCATATAGTTCATATGCAGAAGACACGGCACATATTTTAGGCAAAGCACAGCTGGCTCAACTTCCCTGAAGAATACTTCTGTGGCTCAGAGCCTCGACTTTCAAGGTTAGTTTCATTACCTCAACCTTCGATGCATATTATTTATTTCAGGTCTCATGTTGGATTCTTTCCGGTACTAATTTGGATGAACTAATTTAACTTCAACAAAAAAGAGGAGACACTATTTGTAAATTTTTATTCGTAAGATATACAACTATTGATTTTTCCAGTATACCCTTTCACGTTTAGCACGATTGGACTAGGTGGATAAGTATAAATGGTGGGTGGCTCAATCGATGGTCTCTGATACCATATCAAAATTTTGAATTGAGTCTAACTAATCACTACAAAACTGACTTATAAAATAACAAATATCACTCTTTATAAATTCTTATTGGACCTTATCTTGATGTGTGAGACTTAATTTTTCTAATAATAATAATAAATAATAAAAAGTTCTAATTGTTTAAGTTTCTCTATCCGTTTTCATTTGTTTAAAACTCTCAAATTCTAATAATATGTTTAAGTTGAGACTAGCATATGAATTTTCTATATCCCACACCCCAACACAACTTTACACCAGTCAATATAGCTTGAATTTCAGTATGAAGGATATTTGAGATTCCTACACTACCAAAGAAACCAAGTTGAAAACTTCCATTATCCTTACGAATTAGATCACTATAACCTGCCTTTCATGGATTTGTCAATGTGCTTCCATCAACATTGAGAATCATGATGACCTCATCCTCATGCTGCCAACTCACCATCCTTGGAGTATGAGTACGAGTGTCAGAGAAGTTAGTACCAAAAACCTGGTGAGCAAGATGATGTTGAAAAAAATAGTAGCGACCGCCGAGTGCATATTCGGTTGGATATTATCAAAAACTAACTGGTTTCTTGTACACCAAATATTCCTCAAAATCAAAGGTTTGAGAATCCCAATATCACTTACTATTTTGTGGATGAACTTAGCTATATTATTCATGTCTAACACTGAGCACAAAGAAAGAGGTTTGGGAAATCACATATGTGCCAAACTGCTGCAGACCACAAGCAAGAAAGGAGACAATAAAGAATAGTCTCATCATATTAACTTGTATTTTAAAAAATTGAACTGAAAAATTTAAATCACTCTTTAGAATATCTCTACAAATATTAATAAGTAAACCAAACCTAGACACATAAACACAACATTGAAATATCTCACAAATAAAAATTACATAGAACAAAATCGTTTCGTTCGTCTTTAAAAAAACACAAAGTAAATTACACTACCATTCCTTAAAAGATGCTTGAATTACAAATATTAATAAGTAAACAAAACCTAGACACATAAACACAACATTGAAATATCTCACAAATAAAAATTACATAGAACAAAATCGTTTCGGTCGTCTTTAACAAAACACAAAGTAAATTACACTACCCTTCCTTAAAAGATGCTTGAATTACACTTTCATCCCCTCTTATGTTAAAATAATACTTCCCTCACCTCTTATTCAAAACATATTAGAAAAATGAAGCACTTAAAAAAGTTTATTTTAATTTTATTTGCAAAATATATTTGATTATTGTATATGTCAAAATTTATACATACAATTAAGTATGATAGAAAAAGCGTGGAGGTGTCCGTCCTTCCGTTAGTATTACAATTAAAGTACATATAGTACAAATGTTTTTCTATCGTATACAAATTTTCATAGATTAAAAGAAAGGCAAAGATTATAATTTTATCATTGAACTAATGCACTTTAAAGGGGGATATAGTTCACACTATTTGACTGCGATGGTTCTTTTTAGAAGAATGTTAAATATTGCTTCGGTTTATTGATTAACCAACCAGCACAAGTAAATTTTTATAAAAAACAACGACAACCAAACCTTATTCCACTGAGTACGGCCGACTACATGGATCAAATGACGCTATAATGTTCTATCAAAAATCATATTTGGATCCAACTCATTAACCTTTAAATCTTTTCAAATAAATTTTTATAAAAAAAATTATGTATTTATTTCTTGATTAAAAGTAACAATTATATTTGTAAAACAAACTTTTTATTTATGGATTTTTTAACCAATACATCTGGTGTATCGGTTAGCAGACTTATATTTCTCTTTTCATATTTCTCATGAAATGTGATAAGTTTTAAAGACAAAATATACTACAAGTACACTATTTTTAACAAACTAAAAAAATCCTATCAAGTAAAAAGTATTGTTTTTTTAAGAAGGTAAACAAATTATATTAAAAAACCAACACAAACTCCTCTAGTAAAAGGTGTATCAAAGGTGGTTAAAATATCAAAAAATTACAGTAAGACAATCCACAAGCTACAACAAAGTAGCCAAGAAAATCAAAATTATATTACAACCTAAAAACATAATAAATGATTTAACCTCCAAACCGAATACTCAAAATTCAAATCATCATAATAAGATTTAAACCACCAATATACTTGGAGTTTAACCTTTTCAAATAAAGATAGAATGTGTTCTGATTTATTGTGAAAATGTCTCATATTGCGGTCCTTCCAAATAGAAAAAAAAGTGAAATTCAAATAATATTAAAAGTCAAACGAGACTTGCTGGAAAAACCCAAAACCTCCAAACCGAAGAAAATGCTCAAATAAGAAACCCTGAAGAGTCGTTGAGATGTTTAACCAACCCGATATTAAAAGCCAAAGTTGACCATAAAAAATACAAGAAAAGAACAAATGATCATGATCCTCAACCAATCCGCAAGCGGCCGAATAAAAAGAATCATTATAATCTAATCTTTAACACTCTTTAAACATTCTAATTAAGTAATTGTTCTATAAAAAAATCAAACATTTTAATTTCTAATACATTAAATACATATAATTTTACAAAAACTTTTTTTTTATTAAGGAATAATTTCAGAAAAACTTATCATTTAAGATTTTAAAAAATGTCTCGGGACGGTCGTTTGGATTTTCCTTGAATTAAATAGTAACCACACCATGTAACCAAAAAAAAAAATAGTAACCACACCTCACGTGACACATAAAGTTTATTCCTTTGTCGTATAACAAAACAATCTCAATCAATCAATTTAATATCCTTAAAAAAAAAGAAACAATCAATCTAATCTAATCTAATAATTCATTTTGTGACAAAAGGACGTAACTGATGGAATAAAGCTTTCAGTTTGGGGGAAGGTGGTATCTAGTGTGATCATTCATGATTCATGTGGAATAATCATCACTATCTCTACTCAAAGCTTATCCCTTTTTCACTATATTTATTTTTGGAATTCTAGTTCTTTTGGTAACGTTTGATATACTATTACTAGTGGTGAAATTTTAAATATCTTAGTATAAGTTAGTTTGATTACATTAGTTAATTAATCAATTTGTTGTAAAAAAAACTATATTTCTTAATTTTTTTATATCTCACTTAAGGACATACTAATTCGATGGGTCAATTCTATCATCGATCAACAAGATTAACTAGTATAACTAACATTTATACATTTTTTTTTATCAAAACATTTATACATATGATAAAACCAATTGTGATTTCGATATATATTTTTAATTTCGTTATAATATTTTGTAATGAGGTTCACTTTGTTTTGGTCTCTAATTTACCTCCCTGCTAGCGATGTTTTTAATTTTTTACATAAAGTGACTAATAAGTGATTAAGTAAATGATAATATTGTTCAAATATTTTTGTTTGAGATTTGTTTAGATAAAAGTCTGCAAGTAATTGGCTTTGAAAAATAAAGCTAAGGAAGGATAGATGGTTTATCTAAGAAATTAGATTATAGTTAGCTTTTACGTGACTTTGGGTTTATTCTTAAATAATAAATCAATTTCAATATATAAAATCACTTCTGTTCATCTTTAAGAAAAATAAAATCAGGTGTTAACCCTCCATCTCTAAAGAAAAGAAGTTTTGATAATTAAGAGTTCGTAAAGGTAAGTAAGCCACTTGTTATGTGTTTTTTTAATGTGTTTGAAGAATTATTACAATGATTAATTTGATTGGAAATCTCTGACACGAGATCTTGGTCGGATATACTGTCACTGAACCAATAATTTCATTTTCATGCTGTCATTCACCAATGTAGTATTGATTTTAATTTAATATATTACATAATATGTACTTACTTTGATTTAAAACAATCATACAAATGTTTTTTTTTTTTGGAGAGGATCATACACATGTGTTACGATGTCACATTGCTACCAAATTTATGGAAACGTGTATGGTGATAGTCTTAGTCATTGATTGGTTACTTACCCTATTTCAATATCATCACAGTAAATAATCATTGGTTTCTAATGATTCATCTCTCTCATATTGCAGAAATAAATTGAATTTTTAGAGTTCAGATTCAGCAGCAAACATAACAAGAAAAAAATCAAAATCAAAGATGGGTTTTGTACAACTTTTGGAAGTGGCTTCTATGCCAGTTATTCAAGTCTTACTTGTTAGTGCATTGGGAGCTTTTATGGCTACTCAGTATTTCAATAATCTTCTTTCACCAGATTTTAGGAAATCCTTGAACAAGGTATGTGATTCAAGCTAAACTAAATATATTAATCAATTTAAATATAAGGTAACGTTTATATACGTACATAACACATGTTCAATGTGAAGAACAAATATTTATCAGGACTAATTCTGTAGCATGATGCTAATGGTCGGCCATTGATTTGAGATTTGACGGCCAAGATCAATAAATGTGTCACACGTTTACTGCGTGGAATTCGAACTGAAAAGTAGTGACTTTTTGTTTTGGTTTTCTTGTTTTGTAGGTTGTGTTCATTGTATTCACTCCTTCACTTGTGTTTGCAAGTTTTGCAAAGAGTGTTTCACTTCAAGATATGATATCATGGTACATGTGAATTTTCATTTTCCACTATTCTCAGAAACTAACTCTGATTTTGATGTCTTTGTCAATACTAACCTAATAGATCATAATTTAATGTTGGTATCTTAATTTAATACAGGTGGTTTATGCCTGTTAATGTTGGACTCACCTTCTTAATTGGAGGGATTTTAGGATGGATATTAGTAAAGTTACTAAGGCCTAATTTGAAAGTAGAAGGTCTTATTATTGCTGCTTGTTCATCAGGTATATATCATACCATCAAATCAAAGTTAATTGCTATATTATGAAAAACTTTACCTAAAATTATCTGATTTCATGAATTATTCTTTAATTAATCAGGAAACATGGGTAACCTACCGATTGTAATTATCCCAGCAATATGTAATGAGAAAGGCGGTCCATTTGGTGAACGTGATGTTTGTCGCAATAATGCACTCTCATATGCATCTTTCTCTATGGCAGTAAGATATCATCATCCTGTTCGTATTTATGGTTTAAAGTGAAACGTTTTTAATGATCTTACGGTCATAATTGATTGACAAAGTAAAAATTCTGTACACTGACGGTTTATACGAATTAAATCCTCTCATTTTGCTTCAATTCTAGCTTGGTGGTATCTTCATATGGACCTATACATATCAAACTATAAGAAGCAGATCATTGAAATTTAAGGCACTTGAGGCTGCTGAGATTCTAAAGGCACCAAACAAAGATCTTGATGGAAATGCAGACACTCCCCTTCTAAAGGGAAAAGACAATGAAAACACAGCGATTGAAGTGTCACCATCGAGTTATATTGAAGACTCTGAAAGTCAGATTGTAAGACCTCTTCAACTAGATTATGTCAATACTTTTTTTTCGATAGAAAATGTTTGTATATTAGTTGTTATGTTAGTATTTTCTCATTTATCAGAATTTGAATTCAGGTCCTTCAACTCCTTTAACTCTATTTCAGATGGTGAAATTTTTGAAATGTCTTTAACTATTATTATATTATTATGAAATGAATGTGGATCTGGGTTTTCAGATTGATGAACAAGATCAGTCTAATGAATTGATGAAGGAGAAACAATCATTTTTCAAAAGAATGATAGAAGTTCTAAGTCATCTTCTAGCAGAACTAATGTCACCACCAGCAATTGCAACAGTTAGTTTCATTTTTCTTACTTTTTTCTTATATTTTGTTACATTTGTTTAAAATTTTACACTCACATCTTCCTCCATATTCTATGATCAGTTTTTCGGTTTCCTCTTCGGCGCGGTTGCATGGTTAAGGAACCTAATAATTGGCGACAATGCTCCATTCAGTGTTATCCAAGACACTCTTGAATTACTTGGGTATGTGCCTTCAAACATAAAAACAAAATAGTCCTTCAAGTGTCTACTTTTTTTCTAACCAAAACAATTCTTTTCAGGAATGGAACAATTCCCTGCATCACCCTTTTGCTAGGTGGTAACCTCACTGCAGGCTTGAAATCATCAAGTGTAAATCCATTGACACTGATCAGCATCATTATAACTCGGCTTTTCGTACTACCTGTAATTGGATTGTTTATTGTGAAAGCCGCAGCGAGTTTCGGCATTCTCCCAGTGGATCCTTTGTTTCAGTACACTCTGGTGATGCAGTATGCAATGCCACCAGCAATGAATATTAGTAAGTGATTAGATTCCATGCATGTATGTTGTTTTAATTTAAGTACATTACTTTTTATTTCATTAGTCATGGATATATTGTAAGATTTAATTCATATTCACTATCACTATAATGATTGTTTATACAATGTTAATCAATCTTAACGGTCAGATCATTAAAAACGTCTTACTTTGATCATAACTACTTTTATAAACTCTCATTTAACTGTTCATGATTTACTGACAGTGTAAGAATTTTTATACTGATATTATTGTTTTTCCTAACTAAAATTTAATGATATATATTATGCAGGTACAATGGCTCAGCTGTTTGATGTAGGAAATGAAGAGTGTTCAGTTATTCTGTTGTGGACATATAGTGCTGCAGCCATAGCACTCACTGCTTGGTCAACATTTCTCTTGTGGCTATTATCTTATTAAACAAAATTAAGAGTCTGACATGATTGGTTTTCATGTTCCTCCAAAATTCCTTCATCTTATTCCTACCCATATTAAATTTTGCCCCCTTCTATAGGAAAAAATATATTATTTATTGAAAAATGTAAAGTGTATTTTTTATGTAGTAGTCCACTAGTCCTGTACTAGAAAAAAAATTGTACTCTTTTTTTCATTTTGATTTCTTGTAATTTTTATCTTTATTTTTCAAATAATCTGTACATCATGAATGCCTATCAATTGACACAAATACTGCTCTTGGATGAAATAAATCCCTTCCCCTCTGTTTGTACGTATAGAACCTAAGATGAAAGTTTTGAACTTTATTCTACTTTATTTTATAGTTTTCTTTGAATAGAACTGTTTCTTCATAAAATTTCCAAATGGTTGGATGTGTTCATATCAAATTCCTCACTTGGAATTTTACAAGTGAGATTCTGAATTTGAATCTTCAGGAGCCTAAGATAATTTAAACAAATAAACTCTACATTATTATCACAGTGACAATAAGATAGTAACAATAATAAGCCAATAAGTTAGTAACAATCTGCATCTGATCTTATAGCATTTCACAAGAATAGAGAAACCTATCAGGCACCAACTCTACTACAAGGAAAATGAATAAGCAAACAAGCAGCAATATGATGAAAATACCCAAAAGACAAACTATTAAGCAAAATTATTGAGATGCAATTGAACTCATAAAGTGAAGGACAACATAAACCATATAAAATGGACATGTCCTTGTTGCACAAGGCCAATATTTTTCCACCTGTGATACATTGACACAAAAACCATTAATGGATAATTTAGCAAATATAACAAATTGTCGTTAAATAGTAAAAAATTTAAGTTCGTCTCCACATGGGTTGTTTCAATTTATACCGAGCAAGTTCATTGTTTTTAAGGATATTGTTGTGGGGGGTGCACATGACATATGATTTGATTCAACACAAAAGAAATTGACGTTGATAAAATCAGGAATTAAAGATGATTAAGTCATTTTTGTTTCACTTCTCTTTCATTACTCGGTAATCTTGTCTAGTTACAACAATTGTTCTTTTAGAATTACGATGATTTAAAAAATTGTTATGGCCAATGTCTTGGCTCATAACTCTCTTTCTTTGATCACAACTCCGTAATGTCTTAGGCGAGTCTGTAATCATTAAAGGTTTGATCATGCGTTAAACTTTGTATCACAAATGAGATAATACAAGGCATAGCTGGTTCACTCATTTTCTTCACTCTTTGTCCCATTTCTCTTCACTGAAACGTTTGTAGTGACTATGCCCTAAGTAATCACTTCGTACTTCTTCTAAAAAGTACAAGATGGCCACGTAGTTGTCTGGTTAGGATGAATTAGTCTCCTTTAAAGATCTTCAGTGCAATTCTTCCATTTCATGGTCATTTCTTCAACTTATTTCAAAACTCAACTAAAACATTAAAATACTTGCCTAAAAGACCGCAAAATGCCTCATTAAAATACTGTTATGTCAGGTTGTCATCACTCATTATTAATTTAATATATAGTAGAAATTTTGAATGTGGAAACACATGTTTATATCATACAAGTGCATATTTTTGTCAACAATAAGCATCGGTATCCCATAGACTTCCACAACTCAAATCAGCCATAACATGATCAATGATAGTTTGAGGTGGAACTATGAGTACAAATGAATGCATATAAGATAAAATTGACCAAGCATTTATTTATATATCTACAATAGAGAACATAACAAATTTATTACTGAAAATACAATTGTCCATAGTCAACTAAAGAAAGAAGGCATACTTTTTTTTCCCCACTATAATGAGGCTTTTCAACTATGAAGTACAAACACAAATATTAGATACAACACATACACTAATACATTGACCTGATAATAAGTTGGAAATATAAGATAATTCATTGTATTCACATATGTTATTGTCGAAAAATAACATGTAAAAACACCTCGCACACCTTCAATCAAAAGTGCCACTGCTACAAAGCTTTTCAAGCCATCAAATTCCCATTGTTGAATACGAAAGTGAGCACCAAGGGGAATAAAACTTCCAATGAGTTTCTTTAATTAAAATCATGATAGATTTCCCTCACAAGTCGTTCCCTCATAAGTCTTTTAAATGGAAGCTTCTTATGAAAAGATATCTGCAGAGAAACATACAAGGTCTCAATTAACTCAAGTTTTCATACCCTTCCACTCCCAATCCGACAAGAAATCCTTTTTACCATTTGATTATATTTTACTCCAATTTGAATTCTCTAATAATTGAAAAGATCTAAACATATGAAATTCTGCTATGTATGCATAACAATAAATTTATAAATTGGAACTCAATACGGGACTCGTTTAAAGAAGTTGAAACAAGTCAGGTATCTTAATTATCTAATTATTTATAACAAATTTTGTGAAAATTAATTCACCACCGATTCCGTTACCTCACCCGCACAATTTCACCACTAGAACTTTCTTCTGAACCCATTTCCAAACCCTTCAATTTCTATTGCACTGACCATTTTATCTTGACAAACCCTAATTCCCAATTCACTCACAAAACCTTACCCGCACAACTTCACCACCAACACTACTTGCACAATCAGATGACACTAGTATCTATTTGTGAAGAATCTTTGTTTTACAAGGTTGGAATTAAAAGAAAACATTACAAGGGGTAAACTGGAACTCGCCTGTTAAAATAAATTTACCCTTCACCAAGATTAATTAAGTTATCGAATTCATCTCGCATATTCGTAAATGAGGAGTTTTTTAAACTTACTATTGAGATCACCATTGAGGAGTTGAAGAATGTTAATAAAGTCCTTCTTTTATTAGAAATTTATTTTTAAACAATATACACATTGTTGGTATACAATACACCTCTTTTATTGTTTTGGGAACAATAAACGAGATTAGTGATGAGAATGGATGGTGGTATACCGTTTGATCATGCAACTAAAAAGAGTGTGTTGATTCTACCATGTACTTGTTTTAAAATAGTAATCGTCATATCTTGCATGTCACACTTAGGTACACGGTAACTCACATTTGTTAAGATTGTTAGGTTATCATAACACGTTAAACCTAAATGTGTTATTACCGCATTTAATCATATGATGCAGGTTAAAAATCAAGATCCAAGTAATTGATGACAAATGTGATGCACTTTTTGTTGTATTTGATCGAGATGTTTATGAATTGATTAATAAATCATGTTTTAACCTGATTGAAGACAACAATATTGTCGTATATGTTTTTTTTTTCCAATCTTTTTATGATGCAAAACTATAATATAACATGTTTTCTAAGTGTATAATAGACAATCTACATAATAACAAATATCTAAGATTGCGATTCTTATATTTTTGTTGCAGCGAGATTCATCTCATGATTTGCTCAATTAGATTGCAAAATTGGTTGATATAAAGTTATTGTTTAAGTTAGATATAAGTTTTGGATTCAACTCTAGATATGAGAGTAGTTATAGTGCTAAGAAGCTTATCAACCATGCAAACATGCTTTTACAGTTTAAAGAAGTTGAAACAAATCAGGTATCTTAATTATTCAAATCAAATTTTGTGAAAATTTGTTTTATCATTACAATACAAAATTGTTTTTATTTTTATTTTTATTTTTATTTTTTGTGTATATCTTTTAAGAAAATAGGATGATTTAGTTGATTAAGACAATGTTGAGAGTTGGTATGCTTCGACGACAATTGGTCATTTAAAATAACATAAAGATACCATGCCAATATTAAATTTCTTTTTTGTGTTTTTTTTAAGAAACTAAAATATAATTTTATTACCAACTAACTTTACTTTCATTGCACAAGGAGTGCGAGAGAGGAGAAAAAAATAAAATAACATCAAATATCGATTAAAACACCAAAAACAAAGCTAAAAAAATGTTAAAATGAAAAGCAACAACATTGATAAGAAGATGCGCTCCTTTCTCATTGCATTACTAAAACCCTAATTCAGCCGTCGTATCTATTCTGACCAATGTCACCGCAACTCACCATCAATTCTGTTACGTCACCCACACAATTTCACCACCACAACCATTGCGATTTTCTCCTGAACCCATTTCCAAACCCTTCTATTTCTATCGCACCGACCCTTTTATCTCGACAAATCCTAATTCCTAGTTCAGTCGCAATAACTCATTCACGCAACTTCATTACGCTCTTATGGACCCTTGTCATTCTATCGCACAATTCCAAGATGGACTTTGATTAATTCCTTGGTATTTAACTTGTGCTCTTGAGTGTTTTACTAAGACAGAAACAAGGTTTAAATCATACCAAGATATAAGAAATCAAAGGACATTGAATTCATGAACTAACTCGGAAGATCAGAAAGTTAGTTTAGAATGGTGTTCATAAGCAAACCTAGAATCATCAAGAACGTGAAGAACATGCAAGTACACCCTTCTGAACTTAAAGGGACTATCTGAAACCTTATAAACTTAAATGACCTATCCGAAACAAACTCGAAACTTAAAGGACCTATCTGAAGGCGTAGAAACTTAAAGGATCTATCTGAAACAAACATGAAACTTAAAGGACCCGGGGAAGAATTTGGCATTAATTTTATTACCAACTAACTTTATTTTCATTGCACAATGAGTGCAAGAGAGGAGAAAAAAAAGAGAAAAGTAAAGTAAAAACACCAAAAACAAAGCTAAAAAATGTTAAAATTACAAGCATAGAAGATGATTGATAAGAAGCTTTACTCTTTTCTCTTTGCATTCTCAAACCCTTAATTCAGCCGGCATGTCAATCCTAACTTGCGCCGCCCCAATTCACCACCGATCTTGTTAGCTCACCCACATAATTTCACCACAATCACCACTACCACTTTCTCCTAAACCCCGTTACAAACCCTGACATTTCTATCGCACTGGCCATTTTATTTTGACAAATCTTAATTCCTAATTCATCCACAATAATCTCACCCGTGCTACTTCACCACCAATGCTACTTTCACAGTCAAATGATACCAAGGTCTATTTGTCAAGAATCTTCTTTTTATAAGGTTGGAATTTAATTTTTTTTTACAGGAGTTAAATCGGAACTCGCCTTTTTACAGGGTTGTGAACATTTATTAACCCTTTAATTTATAATATCACTTTCATAGTTAAAATACAAATTATCTTTCATCGAGATTAATTTATAATTCCACTTGTATATGTTTTTTTTTCTTCAATCTTTTTATGATTCAAAGCTTTAATATAACATGTTTTTAAATCTATAATAGACAATCTACATAATAACAACTGTTTAAGATTGTTATTCTTATGATATTTTTGCAGTGAGATTCATCTCATGATTTTGCTCAATGAGATTGCAAAATTGGGTGATATCAAGTTATTGTTTAAGGTTGATATGAGTGTTGGATTCAACTCTAGGTATGAGACAAGTTTTAGTGTTAAAAAGCTTATCAATGATGCAAACATGCTTTTAAAGGTTAAAGAAGTTGAAACAAGTCAGTTATCTTAACTATCTAATTATTTTTGCAAAAATTAGTTTTATCAATGCAATACAAAATTGTATTTTTTTTATTGTTTGTGTATATCTTTTTAAAAAAAGGAGGATTTGGTCGATTAAGCTAATGTTCAGAGTCGAAATGTTTCGATGAGCATTGGTATGAAAAATGATTATATTGGCATGGTATCTTTATAATACTTTAAATTACACACAAAAATTTAAACGTGCATATATAACTTCAAACTACTATAAATCTATACTCAGAACTATAAAATGTTATGATACTAAATATTACACAAAAATAATCTAGAAAATAAGTATTTTGCTCTATTAACAAATAAAAATGATATTTCATTCTTATATGGATAATTGATTTGCCAAAGTTGTACATATACTTTTGGACAAAGGGAGTATGTCAAAAAATATGTCTAATGAAAATAATTTCAAAAATACTATGTCAAAAAGAATTATTTGCTAACAATAAAAGTTTATTTGTAAATATATAGAATTTACATATACAATTTTAAATTATTACCACAATATGCATAATCGTTCTTCTGCAAGCAAATGACCTTTTTCAAAAGTGATTTCTAAGATAAAAAAAAAATATATGAAGAAGAAAGTTCAATTATAATACCCACTTAAGGAAAACATATATGACATAAATCTAGACACAAACCTATATAGGGATTTTAGTTTATTCCTATACATGAGCAGAGCATATATGTGATTATCACTTCATTTGGAACCATAGACGTGAGATTTTTTTCACTTCTACGAGTGCAAGGATAGTTGGATGAGGAAGAAAATTCCCTCGATAGAAGTTTGGAAATATAGGGATCGTGCCCCATCTCAATGGACCAACTTTCCGGATTTAAAATAAAATAAGAAATCAAACTACTCTTAGTCATATAATTCTTAAAAAATCAAAAGTAAATTGAAATTCATTTAAAGATAATATATATATATATATATCTGTGTGTGTGTGTG
>Ga0228710_1002947_pt1 | contig 27051 bp, 15 predicted proteins | sample MedpolnodulmetaG_FD_177995 | JGI IMG/M metagenome (GOLD analysis project Ga0228710, IMG submission 177995) | Root nodule microbial communities from Medicago polymorpha collected in Santa Monica, California, United States - pink nodules | ecosystem: Host-associated > Plants > Roots > Nodule... | reverse complement strand
TTTTTTCAAAGAAAGCCCGTTTACGAAACATAAAATGCTGATGATGCATTTTTCTGAAATATTTTTACTTTATCTTTTTTTTTTTTAAAAAAAACAAAAATAGTAAAATTGAATTTTTTTTTTAAACGAGGAATCAACATATTTTTACTTTTGTTATGATGTGTGTGTGTGTCTCTTACTTTTTGCTCGTACACTCATGATTTTTTTAATTTCTCTAATATGTAAAAAGTCTCACAATTAAGTTTGTTTTAGAGGTTAAAATGTATTGAACCGACTTTTTCCCGTGGACTCCACGCCAATGATATTGTCCACCTCTGTTAGGTACTATATTTAATGATACACGTCATTTTTTCTTATAATAAAAAGTTTATGCGAGTTGGACTCTGAAGGCTCATCAGATCAAGATAAGCCTCAAGGTTTAAAGAATGCTTAGAAAAGTATTTATAGATCACCTATAAAATCAGTAGTGGAAGTTGAACCCACAATATTACGAGTGAATCAATTTGTTAACAATTTAGCAATGATACACGTCTTTTTATGATTTTGCTTCGAAAGTAATAATATAATGAACTCACACCTTTTTTATATTTCTCTAACCGAATGATATTTAGTATTCATACAAATAACACACACGTATATAAAAAGCTGAAAGAGATATACCTTTATATAAGGAGAATACTGGTTAATAAGAACTTCAGCATATTGCTCGGTGTTATAGATGCGACTTGTTGGGTAAAATTGGGGCAAGTAGTAGTTGTTTATGTAATCGTTGCTGCCAATATTCACATAATACAAGCACTTATTTAGATAATTTATGGCATTTTGAAAACCTCCAAGTCTGATAGCAATTCTGGCAACGATGGTTTTATGGTGTGATATCTGTAATCCTAAGGCGACATTATCACCCTGCAAATATTGCATATATAGCACTATTTAGTCGCATTTACTATCACTGAAAATATGAATATATATATAAGATATTTTTGAGGGAAATGAGTATATATAAAGTTGATCTAATAATTGTAAAATACACACACAATACCATATGTTTGGCGGTCTCCGGGCGGATTCCAGATGCACCAGATGCATAGTTTACACCATGAAGTATGTCGTCTGAGTCACTAATGTTTGCATACGGTGGGATGAATTTTGCAAATCCAAGCATTTCAGCTACAACGGTAAAATGTTAGCTTATGTGAATACACACACACATTTGATGACATTAAGGGATCCAAATCCTCTCAATCCACTTTTATCTCAATTTTTCTCAATAATAAACCCTAGCCATTATATTAAATCTAAGGAGTATATATCAAAAACCATTTATTAAATGAAATACATCAGAACAAAACATCGTTGCATTTTCCTGAAGTATTAAATTAATTACGGTCTAGTTATACTTTATTTTTTACAAGTGGGTATAGTTATACTTATAAGTTTACCAAAAGTATACTGCTACGATTCTGACCAACAATTTGAAAGGTCAAAATATTAGGCAATATAGGGCATGTTCGTTATAGTTTCTTTTTTAGAATATCAATTCTTTTAGATAATAACTATTATTTCAAAAAAAAAAATCATTTGTTTGTTGCACATATTCGTTTTTTTTTTTGAAATAGTTGTTGCACATATTCTAAAAGTTGAAATAAGAAGACAAACACGACATATGAGAAATTGTTTTAAGTAACTTTTTTTAAAAAAATAAAATAAATCATTTTGTATAATCGATTTTCCTAAAAGAAGTATGGTAAACAAACACGACATATTTCTATGTCCCCTAAAAAAAATGACATATTCTACTTTTTGTTTAAAGAAAAATATCTAAATTAATTTATTTTTTCAGGGAAAAATATCTAAATTATTGACAATAAGAAACATTGTAACTGTGAAGGTCTACTCGTATTATTGTGACTTTAACACATGTTCACACCGTTGCAAGCAGTAAGTTTTCTCTATAATAATTATTAAGGGTTAATCTAATACGGATCTTTTAAAAATGGTCAAAAGGTGGACTCTTATCATTTTTAGTGAAAAATAAATTGATGATAATAAAAAGGTTTAATAGCAGTTTTCACTTCTAACTTTCACAAAGTTGCAATTGTGGCCCCTAAGAAAAAAAAACTACAAAACCGCCCCTTAAGTTTTGCAACTGTAGCAGTTTTGGCCCCCAAGGCCCAAAAAAATTTTAAAAAATAACACGTGGCACCTCACATAGGGTGCCACGTCAGCGTAGACCGAGTCAAAATTGGCCTTGGGAGCCAAAACTGCCACAGGTGCAAAACTTAGGGGGCGGTTTTGTAGTTTTTTTCTTCTTAGGGGGCCAAAATCGCAACTTTGAAAAAGTTAGGGAGCTAAAATTGCTATTAAGCGAAATAAAAAACAGGAGAAGAGATATATTATTCTATTTCGATTTACTAAAAATAAGAAAATTCATACCGGATCCATATTAGACGTCTCTAATAATATGAAAGATGTATAACCAAAACTGCGAAGGCAATTTAAAATCTTGATAGTGAACATACGATTAACATCTCTAAAAGTACAAAAATAGATAGATTGTGATTATGATTGGTTTTAATAGTGCAGATAATAACATTACCAATTATGTCAATTGATGTTTTTCCATTTGTAAATCTTCCTGTTTCACCGGTTGGAAAATCGAAGCCGTATGGCTTGTAATTAGATTTTGCATTGGTTAGAAGATTGTTGTTGTTTCCATTGTCGGACAAGGAATCTCCAAATATAAATATGCAAGGCACTTGAGATGTTTGTGTTTGTCCGTGGACACAATGCTGCATGTAGCATGCAGCCAAGAGAAGAAGGTGCAAAACTAACCATATTTTAGTCTCACAAGCCATTTCTCTAAGAATAAAAATAATTATGCTATATGAAAATAAGAATGTATTATGATCATATAGTATATTTAAATGAGAAGTGTGTAAATCATAAGATGGTTGATGTATATATAGGGTATTCGTCGCAAAATTGTCAAAACAAAGTATTAATGAAGGATGTATCGATGACTGACGGGTTTGGCAAGTTTTCATCACTTCTTAACTAATAAACACTAAACAAAAGTCCACAATAGTTTTCAATTTGCACGTTTCGTAAACTCTTGAAAAATAGTTTTGCACGTATGTTCATGGGGTCTTTGAAAGAATTCTGGAAATTTGAAATGAATAAGTTAAATATTGCACGTGGTGAATTTGCTGTGAGTTATTTTATATGGCGTGTCAAGATATATCCCTTTGACCCTTTTATTCCCATGAGTTTAGCTCAGTTGGTAGGGATATTGCATATTATATGCAAGGGTTGGGGTTCGAAACCCGGATACTCCACTTCTCCACAATTAAATTGTGTGAGCTCTAGCCACTAAACTACTAGACAAAAAAAAAGATATATCCCTTTTAAGAACGAATGGAAATAAACTAGATTGATCGGAACCTATGCCTAGCATACACTAAGACGTATAAGTTTTTATTTTTAAATGAAGAATAATTCGACTTCTTAGAAGTCAAGTTTAACTAAAAGAGATTATACTACAAGTAAATGTGAGGAATATTTTTTATTACTATTATTTGTATTTTGTATCACATGTACATTTGTATATATATTTTTTTTAAGTGAAAAGATGCAAAGTGCATCTGATCAATTCATATATAAAAAAAGAGAGTACTAAATAGAAAAGGGGGATTAGACCAATACCCTTTCAAAAGGTGATGAATCTAAAACAAGGCATTCCCAACTTATTCCTAATGTATTCCCCCCTAAGAAAGGTAGGAACATTAGAAAACCAAGCCAATTCTAAAGAGAGTAAAGAAAGACCAAAGTTTGTCATACCATCAGCACAAACATTTCCCTCCCCGTAAATATGGGAAACAAAAAAATTCATCCTATTTACAATAGCCATGCAATTCCACCATTTGTTCTTTAGGCACCATGGAACTATATCAAAAGAGCTAAAAGCTTGGATAGCTAATTGGGAGTCACATTCTAACCATATATTAAAGTAATTTTTTGATGCTGCAAACTCTATAGCAAACATCATAGAGATAGTTCAGCAAAAATTGCATTTCCATCCCCTAAGAATTGCGCAAAACAATCTAAGCACATGCCATCTTCATTTCGGAAAATACCACCAACAGCAGCTTTGACTAGATTTTTGACCGAAGCATCATCTGTGTTAATTTTAATCCAAGGCCTAGATGGAGGGGACCAGATTACTTCCTTGATTAAAGGAGCTCTAGGAGGCTTTATATTGACCTTACAAGCTTTCGAGACAGAAAATTCATGCGTAGAAATATAAGAGGTCTTTCTAGTGTTGTTACCAGACATAGATGTACAAGCAATAATCATGTTTAAAGCGGAGCTCCAATGAATTCTTTTGTTTTGAAACCTGACTTGATTTCTGCAAAAGCAAAGAATGTTCATGATATTGAAAATGCAAGCTTTGATCACCATTCACCACTTTGCACCGTGGTGACCAGTTTTTGTTGATGATATTGGCCACATGTCATCAGGGGAGGAAATAATAGCAGTGGAATCGAGGATATAAGCAAACCAAGACTAGATTATCATTGCTAAAGAACATTCAAAAAACAGATGCAAAGTTGATTCAGATCTTACATTGCAATTTGAGCACATTGAAGGAATAATGCAGCCTCTAGTCATGAGAGTCTCATCAGTGAGGACTTTATTGTGCATTATTCTCCATACTAGAAGGGACTTGGAGGGAGGGATGTCAGGTCCCCAAAGAGATTTTGCCCAGTGTATATTCTAACATGTACCAGCTTTGAAAACATAAGCTTCCATGAAAGATAGGTTACCAGAGTTTGAATTTTTCCAAAGCAGTTGATCCTCTCTACTATCATTTGGCAAAGTTACCTGCATAGCAATCTACCTGATGTTTGGGAAAATTTCCAACAAAGAGGGAGGGAATCTCCACTTGAAATCATAAATAAAATCACTGACTGTTGTAGATAAATTGGAATGGAGAGATATTCTGGGAGATTTAGAAAAGAGACCATAGAATCATCAAACCAAGGATCTAGATAGAAATTTATATTTTCACCTGAACCAATGAGCCACCTACAATTCTCATATATGACTTTGTTCTCATTTTTGACACTGCTCCAAATTGATGAATATATATGATGACTTATGCCTTTTCTTCCTTTATAAACCTTGCTTATGAGAAGACAGACCCAAGATTCCTTTGAAGTTTTAAGGTCCTAGCACAACTTCATATTTGCAACATCATTTAAAGTAATGAGAGATCTTAAACCAATACCCCCTTGAGATAAAGGCCTACAAGACTTACTCCAAGATATTGTCACTAATTTTCTCATAGCAGTATTGCCACTCCAAACAAAATTCCTACACCAAGATTCAATCTCCTTGAAAAGAGCAGTTGGCCAAGAATATCTAGATAGAGAGTGGATTAACATCCCTTGGATCACTGACTGCACCAAAAGCACTCTTCCAGCAATGGACAACAAAGAGGCTTTCCAAGCACTGAATCTAGCTTTAATATTGTCAGCAATTGCTTGTAAATGAATTCGTTTAGGTTTCCCCTTGAAAATGGGAACACCTAAATATGTAAAAGGCAAAGAACCTTTGTTGAAACCAATTAAAGCAGTGATGTTCTCAATTCTAGCAGTGGAGATGGAACCATAATAAACAGTTGATTTCAAGGGGTTTATGATCTGACCAGAAGCAAGAGCATAAGATTCAAACAATTGCATAAGAGAGTGAATAGAAGACAGTTTACCCTTACAAAAAATCATAATGTCGTTAGCATACAAAGCATGAGAAGGAACCTGGACAGATCTAGTGCCTCTAATTAACTCTAACTTTCCTTGCTTTGCAAGATAGGTGATATTTCTACTTAACACATCCTCAACAATGCAAAAAAGCAGAAGAGAAAGAAGATCTCCTTTTCTAACCCCTCCTCCTCTTGCAATTGAAATAACCATTTAGCTTGCCATTGACATATATTGATAGAGTAGCTAAGTGAAGAATTGTGCTGATCCAAGAACAAAAATTGGTATTAAAACTAAATCTATTGAGGACTTTGAGCAAGAAACTCCATTCCAAAGTGTCAAATGCTTTTGCTATATCTACTTTAAAGGCTAGGTTTCCTGCAAAAGATTTGTTATGAAGTTGATTGATGGCTTCAGATGTAATACAAATACAATCTTTTATATTCTTGCCTTGTATGAAACCTCTTTGCTCCGGCGAAATGATATTCTTCATGATAGGAGCCAATCAGTCAGCTAAAATTTTGGATATAATCTTGAATTTGAAGCTAGCTACTGCTATAGGTCTATATTGGCCAACTGTGAGTGCATCAGAAACTTTTAGAATTAACACAATTTCATTTGCATTAAAGTTGGGGAAAAGCCAGTCCTTTGTAAAGAATTCCAAAACTGCTTTAATCACATCATCTTTCACTATGTCCTAGTAATTTTGGTAAAAGGTACCTCCAAATCCATCAGGTCCAGACACTCCATTTTTATTCATTGCCATCACTGCTTTGTAGATTTCAGCTGGGGAAGGGAGCATTGTAAGAACATTATTGATTTCATCAGTGATAAGATTAAGGATGATTCCTTCAGTCAAGTTGTCCACCTGCAAATCCTACACAACACTATTAGTAGAAAAAAGATTATGAAAGTGATTAGTTATATGCGTAGTGATTTGCTCTGGATCAGAAAGCATGTTATCTCCATCTTTGATGGTGGTTATAAGTTTGGATGTATGTTTGATTTTTGATAGTCTGTGAAAATACTTTGTATTCCTGTCACCCTCGGAGTGCCAAGTTACATTTGCTTTTTCTTTCCAAAATTCCTCTTCTATAACTAGAGCTTGTTCAAGCTGAATTTGTGTCAATTTCTGATGCTCCATGACCACATCATTGATACCATTGCAGTCAATTTCATTTTGTATCACATTTAACTTCTGCTCAGCATCTTTGACAAGTAAGTGTACATTTCCAAAAACATTTTTGTTCCACACTTTGAAGTTTTGTTTAAAAATCTTTAACTTCTGATTCAAGACAAACATAGGGCACCCAACTACATTAGTGTTCCAACTATCCTGAATGACTTGCCTACATCCTTCATGAAGAGTCCACATATTAAGAAATTTAAACTGAGACATAAATCTTGTGTAGGAGGTTTCAAAGTCAAGGAGAATGGGGAAGTGATCAGATTTGTGTCTGATAAGGGATGAAACATCAAGAGAGCTACACATATCTATCCATTTTTTTATTACACATTACTCTGTCAAGTCTTCATTCAGTTAATCTAGCATCTCTTCTACCATTAGACCATGTGTATTGAACCCCTCTAGTGGGTAAATGGAACAAATAACATATATCAGACCAATCAAAGAAGTCCATCATTGGCCCTCTAGCAGGAGGGAAAGCGCCCATGTGTTCATGAGATCCTAGAATAGTGTTGAAATCACCAATAGTACACCAGGGTAAAGTTGTTTGGTTTTGTTGGTTTTCAAAGGCATGTTATAACTGTCTTCTACGGATATAATTAGTGGATGCATATATATCAGCAATACAAAAACTACTATTGTTATATGTTATGTTAAAGGTTACTTGTTGGTCATCAATAGAGAGAATAGTAGGGTTAATTTGATTTGTACAAAGGCACCATAGGTTAGGTATAAGGTTGGTTGAAAAAAGTTTATAGTTTAGTCTAGACTTAATTACATTTTTGGCACCCTAAATTTCCCAAAGTTGTGATTTTGGCCACCTAAAAAAACAACTCTTTTTCAGGCCCCCTAAGTTTAATTTATGTTGCAAATTTGGCCTCCCACGTCAATTTTGGCCTAGTTAACAGACACGTGTGTAAAAAAATTTATTTTATTATATTTTTATTTTTTAAATTATTTTTTTAATTTAAAAAATAAAATAATATTTTTGTAATTAAAAAAATTGTTTTTTTAATTACAAAAAAATTTGTTTTTTTATTAAAAATAAAAAAAATAATTACAATTTTTTTTTGCTTTTTTTTTATTACAAAAAATAATTTTTTTTGTTTTTTTTATTACAAATAAAAAAATAATAATTACAATTTTTATTTATTATTTATTTTTTAATTACAAAATAAAAAATATTAAAAAATACAAAAATAATTGAAACATTACACACGTGACCTCCACGTCAGCGTTGACTGAGTCAAAATTGGGTTAGTGGGCCAAAATTGCAACAGAAAGTAAACTTAGGGGGCTTAAAAAGAGTTGTTTTTTAGGGGCCAAAATCACAACTTTAAAAAACTTAAAGGGACAAAAGTGTAATTAAGTCTACGGTCTATGAAACCAATTTCTAGGGAATTTTTCAAAAAGCATCCAAGGTTCAGCAATGAGTAAAATATGTGGTTTATTGTATGTATGATACGTTGGAATTTTTCAAAAAGCATCCAAGGTTCAGCAATGAGTAAAATATGTGGTTTATTGTATGTATGATACGTTGGCAATTGAACAAGTAGAGTCGGTAAAAAAAGGCTGAGGAAACCTTGAAGACGACATTTATAGGAAGGTCTAATTTCTTAAATCCAAAGTATCAAGTTTTTGTTGAGTATTAAATTTAAAGTCACCATGAAAAAGACTCTTCAATTCATATGATAGCAGGTGGCCTCTCTACATGTATCTATCAATCTGAAGTTATTTGGATCCACGTCATTGAAATAGATGATGATTAGCATGTATAACAGAATTCACGTGCATTTGGTTAATAATAATTAGATATATAATATTCTATAAATATTAAAATTGATTTTTTTTATAATAGTGACAAAAAGTTTTTTTTTTAAAAGTGACTAGAGGTTGTATTTTTCTTATTTTTTCATGTTTTTTAGGTCGACTTTGGATTTTTCTATTTTTAGAATCAGCCTTATTTCTATTGACATGCAGGTTTAAAATTTATTTTTGTTTGACTTTTTTTTTTGTCAAGTAGCCTAGTGGTTAAAACTCACACAATTAAATTGTAAAGAAGTTGAGTGTTCAGGGTTCGAACTCCAATTCCTCCATATAATATATAATATCCTTATCAATTGAGTTAAAACTCACGGGAATGTTTGACTTGTTATTTCTACTTTTGTTGAAGTACCTAATTTATTCTATTTATGTTGAACCAAATTCTTTTGTAACTTTACTTCGTTGTATTATGTTACTCGAGGTAAATGATGTCACAAAACTTTGCCTGCTTAATGTTTAAAGGTGCATTGAATTTTCGGAAGGTATTTAAAAAATTAGGTGAAAAACGTGTTAAATTCCTAACTCTTCTTATGAAGATTGGAAAAATTCAAATACTTTTATTAATTTCCTAACTTTTCTTATGATATTCCTTTTGACATTCATTCCCTAAGAAAATACTTTTGACATTCATAAATGGAAACCTTTATTTAATGCCAACGAGAGCAAGAACCAAATATTATGGACGGCTGAGTCTCATTTGTTTTTATGGAGCAAGAATATTTGTGTGATTTGAATCATCCTACGATCACCTATAAACATTTTAGTCTCTTCTTTTGATGTCTGAGATTCGAATTCCAAATCTTATATATATTATGCATTATCTCTATCAACTGAGTTAAATTCACAGGAATCTATAAACATTTTAGTTGGTAAGTCTAGTTGAGTGTCATGGACGGATAAACTTGGTAGATCGGAAGTCGGAACAAAGAGAATTCTATCTTCAAATTATGTAAACTCGGTATAACAAAGATAATTCTCTTGTCAAGTTATACAAAATTCATGTGTAATCGATAATTTAATCTTTCAAAACTAAGGGAATACAATATACAAGATATTTCAGTTTGAATTGACCCAAAAGATCTCTTCTAAACACACGATAATTAAATCCAAATTTCAAATTTTAATAAAAGAAAGTTATTCTAATTCTAATTTAAATTTAAAATCAAATCAATATTAACAAATTAATTATAGACTGATCATAATTCAATTTTAAATTAAAAATATAGTATTTAAAATAAAGACAACATTAATAAATAATAAAATTGTGTCTGGTACTTCAAGCTTATTTCTTTAAAAAAAAAAAGCTTCAAGCTTACATTGTTTCATAATGGATGCCGATTGTGGTAATTTAATCATAAAATATAATCAAGTAACTACAACTCAAAATACAACATCAACATGGAAAAATTACACAATGACTCACTTTTTTCTCTTGGGTTTCAAAATACGTGTTAATTTATCAAATTGCTTCTTCTATCCTTTTCGATCTAATTCCACTACGTAACTTGATTTGAGCTTTCTTTACTAATAGACTTAGGGTCCGTTTGGATTAACTTATTTTAGAGCTTATATAAAATAGCTTATGTAAATAAATAAGTTTTTATGTATTATTTATAAGTTTTTAAGGTTGTTTATGAAAAAACAGTTTATAAAGGTACGATTTTCGCTAGTGAGAGCTTATAAATTAAAATAAAAGATTATTTATTTACATAAGCTATTTTTCATAAGCTCAAAATAAGCTCAAACCAAACAGGACCTTAGGGTTTCATTGAAACTCTTCTTCGAGTAGACTCTTAAGACGTAGTCTATTTTATATATATTAAATAATAAAATTAAAAAGATCCAAAACTCTTGTCATTGTGAGACTCTTATGATACGATCTATAATGAAATCATAGATTATATCATTATTGATTCTTAAAATTTTCACTCGAATATCATTAAAAATATAGTAATTAAAATAAAGACAACATTAATAAATAATAAAATTGAGTCAAATTGCCACTTGTGTTTTCTCAATGGATTACTACTGAGTAGCTTGATTTAATCTTGTTTGTACTAATGGATTAAAGGCTTCATTGACCCACTTCAAGTGGGACTCTTATGACATCATGTATAATCTTACAACTAGTGGCGGAGGCATTGGGGGGGCCTATAGGGGCCATGGTCCCCCCACATTTTCAATTTTTTTTTTACCCTATAACTAAAGTATATTAAAATGTTTCATTAAGTATTGTTAGGTCATGGTCTCCCCAATTAATCTAATTAAAATGTTTATTTTTACTACCAAAAAAATGTTTTTTTTTTACCATATTACTAGATTAATTGACAACTAATATCATTAGTTTTATACTTCATATTATTTTAAATTGTCTCATATTTCATAAAATATATAAATATGGTTATTTCCACAACACATTTTAAATAAAATTAACCACAATGATATATCTCTTTTTTTTTGCTAACCCTCTAGTTCTCATGGTAAAGGGGTCACATATGCTACAACCAATTCACATCTTTGTGGAAATGCACTTGTTAAATTTAAAAATGTCATGTTATTATATAGAACAACTTCACATATGCTATATGCTTCTTTGCTAGTAATGTGGGACTAAAAGACTATGTTTATACTCTCACTTTCACACCCTACTACATCTTGGTGGAAATGTACTTAGTGTTCTATGATCGAATTGCACTTTGACTTCTAGTATTTCAAAAAATGGATGTATGTCCACCATCCTTAAATGAGTGGCATGGATATGGTTGCTCTTAGAAGATAAATACGATCAAATAATTAAGATTACGTTCAGACAAACCAACTATCTTTATATTCCTTGGTGCATTTTTCAAAGTGGATAAAGCCACTTTTCCTTTAAGGGAACAAGATGTCCGTCAAATGTATTAAATTTATGCATCTAGATAACAAAGGATCAAAATGTCTACCGTCAAATTTAACAAAGGATCAAATTGTCTAACGTCAAATTGTCAAATGATAAAAAAGGTCATTCATAGTAGAGGTGTCCCCGTGGATTAATGCCGTTATTGTCAAATGATAAAAAAGGAGTAGATTCTTATTATCGACCTGAAATTATAAGTGACATATGAATGCTTAAATTGATACATCCTCCGGTAATAATTTTTTGAAGGACATTATCTGGTTGTTATTATAAACAAAAATAAATATTTTATATTCATTCATTAAATTATATATATGGTCTACAATAAAGACCATATGTATTACTAATTGTGTCCAATGCTTAAAAAAATTCACTCGCATGTAATTAAAAAAATAGTGATTAACATAAAGACAACATTAATAAATAATAAAATTGTGTCCAATGCACCAAGCTTATTTACTCAAAAAAAACTTTAAGCTTACGTTTTTTCACGATAGAGGACGATGAGTCTTATTCAAAATGTTTATTATATACGTCATAATTTTTGGTACTTTCTTTTTTCACCCTAGTAACTTCTCGTGTCATGTAGATTTTGGATTTTATAATCCGAACAACCTAAACGCCCTCCAAAACACGTTAAAACACCATCTACTATGAATTTTAAACAATGACCTACTTTGGGGGAGAGGGATCTCTCCGCTTCACTTTCAATGAGTTCTTTACAAGAGATATACAAGGGTTACAATAAATTAGCTTCAACAAACTCACAGAGAACAAACCCTAATTTCTACCTTTTTTCCAATCTCTCTAATAAGCAAGACACTCAATGATTTTCACTCATTCAAGGTGTTTACAAATGTTTCTCAACCCAAGAGAACCTCACCAAAGATACTCAACCTTAAAGTTACCTCCTTTGATTTTCCAAGTTTCTCTCTCTTAAAGCTCTCCTAAAAAATGAACATTGAATGTTGAAATAGTGCTCATACACTGTCAAAATTGTGTAACGATTGTCAAAATTGTGTCATAATAAGTTTTATACACAGTACAATACTACAATCTTATCCAAAAATTGTGCCACGCCTGTCAAAATCGTGTCACAATTTTCTTCCAATAGTAACCTTGCATTTTGCCTAAAAAATTGTGTCACGGTATGAAAATCATGTCATAATTCTTCAGCTTACAAAACTTCATTATTTAGTCAAATTACAACACATACACAAATATATAAATATAGGGTTTTGCTAGAAGACACTTTTTCCTTCATAAAAATTAGTGGGTGTCATCTAGCAAAACTCTATAAAAACACCCACGAGTTTTTATAAAGGTGCCTTTTAACAAGTTATAACTAAAAAGTGGATAATCATACCTTTAGGTGTGAGTTGCTAAAAGACACCTTCATAAAAACTAAAATGTGTCTTCTAGCAAAACTCATATATATCAAATTGCATCAAGTGGCCTCAAACATCAACAAACTTCAACCTAACCATTCTTCTAGTTTTATTTAGATTTCTGCTCTTCCCCCCTACACTTCTCGTTCGCGCCCTACAGCCATGACGAAAATACTCTTGCGTTACTTAAGTAATGTTGCGTGAGTTAACTCACACAAGGGTATTTTGGCCTGCGTGAGTTAACTCACGCCATTTTTGAAATTGCAAAAGTGGGTTCAATTTCAATTATGCGGTGTTGGGTGGTTAAGCTACTATATTTGGTCCCTTTAACTGTAGTAATATTTTTTTCTTGTATTTTGTGGGCATGTATTCTTCATGGATTATTTGGTGTGTTATTGATGTGGGATCCACAGTGAATATGGAACCCAAGTTCGGACAACATTCTAAGTCAAAGTATTGTCTTGAGCTGCACACAATCATGATTTTGTTGGTATGATTCACAACCACAAGTCTTCAATCATGATTCCCTTGAACAGTGAAGCCATTAATGAACAAACCACCCTTAAACTTTTGGAAGATCCCATACAACACACTAAAACGTTGTGATCCACAGTTATATATCCACTTTTGCAATTTGAAAACTAGCGTGAGTTAACTCACGCAACGTTACTTAAGTAACGCAAGGGTATTTTTGTCATGGTTGCGCGAGCGAAAAATGCAGAGGGAAGAGCATAAATCTTTTATTTATAACACAACAATTAATGATTGGCCCCTCTTAGTACATCTTGCTATATATCCCCCTACAAACAAAACATACTATATACACCTCCAATACAAAAAATTGGGCTCCAGAAACTTGGGTCCTAGATCGTCGCACCTCCTACATATGCCCAGGGCAGGGTCAGGCCTGAGGCTGATTGTGGTAATTAAATCATTAAATAAAAAAATGTGTATCTTTTTCTTAATTTTCCCATGTCGCAAAGATCACCTCAATCAGATAATTACAAACTCAATGGATTTCCACTTGTATCCTTATCAATGGATTTCCACTAGGTAGCTTGATTTGAGCTTGTTTGTTCTAACGGATTAAGGGCTTCACTAAACCTCTTCGAGTGAACTCTTATGACACGTTCTATAATGGGATCTTAATATATATCCTTATGGAGTTTAAATAATTCTCTTACATATTATCAATGACCTTGAATGTTGTTACTTTCATATTTTGTATTTGAATATTTGGGTAATAGCCTTGACTATAACTTTTGAATGTCGTTGAGATTTATATTTGAATTTTAGCTTTTTAATTATTATTTTTGGTCTAGTAATTGTTGATTTTTAATTTAATTGAGCTTGTTCATCTTTTTTGTCTGAAATATCATTTTCGGCTGAAACAGATTCTAATAATATAGAATTTGGCTGAAAGGTAAATAAAATATGATCAATAATTATACCGGTCATAATTTATACACAAAAACCCTTCTTTCAAGTGTTCAATTGAGTTTGCGTATTTGGCAAAACTTCAAAACCTCTTTTAATCTTCGATATTTTACTTTAGCCTAGTTACTTTTGAAAAAGATTGATCGTGAATCACAAATATTCATGTGATTAGTTTTCATGCATTGACAATGTAATTTTTTTTACACATGCATTCAACCACATCACACTAAATAGATAATTTCACGAAATCCGAAAGAAAATAATATCTCACCAATTATTGATTTTCTATGAAAATGTCACTTGCCATTAAATAGTATTCACTATTCATCATTAACTGCAAACATTACATACACTTAGACTTATTGCACAAAAGAAAAGTAAGAGAAATATAAACGCCTTTTAGACGTATTAAAATGAACAACACATTATAGGACAATAATAGTGGCACAAACAACTTATTAGCACCACTAAAAACTCTAGATTTGAGCTAAGCGATTGATATCAATAGGATAAGCATCTGAAGCAGATTGTGCATTGTAAGCTCTTCTACCAATAACACTATTTCCAGCTTCAGTTGGATGAAATGCATCCCAAAATAAGAACCCATTCCGATCCCTACATGCAGGTTGAAAGGGCAAACATGTAATTTGACCATTGTTTCTTCCTACACCACAGCATCCAGCATTTGTAACTCTAAAACCTGAAAATTAGAACAAAAATATTATTTTGATAACTTGAAAACATATATTTATATTGTCCATCTACCCTTTCTTTTTTTTGTACTAATTCGTGTCCGGTAAACGTGTCAGACTTAAATTTACACGGAACCTATCCAATGTGCATTCGACAACCTTTTAAGGTCGTTCATATATTATCACTCAAATTAGAAGACCCACATGGAAATAAAATTAGCAAAATGCATGCATGTCCAAACTTTGACTTCAAAAATTGCTTAATTGTGAATTTAAGCTATTTTAGGGAGAAAATAATTACCATAGGATGATGGGCTGGTTATGATGTCTTGAAAAATACCATAAACATTTACATAGATGAATCTTGCATCAGGAAGTTGGTTATTGAGTTGATCAACAAGAGATCTTAATCCATTGTTGAATAATTGATTTGCAGAATTGATTCTTGCTACACACGTTCTACCATCTGGGCTGTTTTGGGCCAATGCATTTGGGGTGCAACCTATTTGTCCAACTCCAAATAACGCCATTTTCCTTGCCCCATAATTGTATAAAATCTGAATCACAAACACAACAATTGAACTTTTAATTTTCTTTCCAAAAAAAAAATTGAACTTTTAATTTGTGACATGATATGAGCCGATAGATCAATTCATTATAACGGTTGATATTTGGTGTGACCCTGGTGACTAGTGTTAACGGATCCTAACTCATATAATGCGTATAGAAAAAGAGACTGACCCTGAGTTGCTGAGCATATGCTTGAAGAAGGACATTAGCATATTGTTGAGGTGTGAATTGTCTACTAGTAGAATAGATTGTAGGCATGAAATAGTTGTTAAGGTAATCATTGCTACCCAATCCAATTGTATAAATGCACTTGCTAAGATAATTTGCAGCAGTGTTCTCATCTCCAAAATAATTTACCAATTGGGACACTGTCCTTTGGTAGTTTTGCACTTGCCCTCTAAAGCTAATTCGTTGTCCCTACAAAATAAAGATCAATTTTGGAAAATAAGATTGTGGTTACTATGAAGAAAAAAGACAATCATATGTGACATTATTAAAAGCAAAACAAAAAATAGGTACCAATTGTTGTCCTGTTTCTTCTCTGATTCCAGCAGCTGCTGAAGCATAATTGACTCCTCTGAGTATTTGTCGGCCTCTAGCTGATGCATAGGAAGGTATGTAACCATTGAACCCCAATTGCTCAGCTGTTAAATTTCCATTAAATGTTAGACAAGAGTAAATAAAGACAATTCCTTGCATGCATACAAGGCTATATATTAATTAAAGAGTCAACTCATGAATATATAGTTGAGAAAGATAAATAAACTAGAGTAATACTGATTGTACAGTACAAATAAAAAAGTTATATTAAGCCATCCAAGATTCAAAATATCCTTATATAATGTGAAAAAATATTTTTTTTTTACATTGAAAAATTATTTAAACAAAATAATCATTTTCAAAAGATTTTATTGTTTGTTACATTTTTTTTTTATAAGGCACAAAAACACTAAAAAGTCAGGATTATGGGACCTTACGCAAGAGTATTACACCAAAGCCAAACTAAGGCAAAACAGACAGAAACATAGTAGAATTCTGTTTGTTACATATTTTTTTAACAATGAGAAGTTGTTTTGAATAGTTTTCTAAAAAATCATTCTTATAATTGATTTAAAAAAATAGTTTTCATCATAATAAACAATCACAAAACGACTTCTTCTTTTTTAAAATATATATCTCTAAAATATATATCACTTTTTTTATAATTTGTATCAAACGATCACATAAGGTAGCTAATTAAGAATGCAAAGTTGGCTTAATTTTTTTAATAATCATTTTTTGAGTATATTTTTTTATTAAACAAAAAATATTTAAATATCCAAAATAAATTAATTAATCTCGAAAAGCAATCTCACCAATCACATCAACAGTGGTTTTGCCGTTAGAAAATCTTCCAGTTGGTCCGCCAGGAAAGTCAAGTCCATAAGGTAAGTAATTAGCTTTTGCTATAGAAGTGAGTTGGTTGTTGTTACCATTATCCACCAAAGAATCTCCAAAAATAAAATAGCAAGGTACTTGTTGTGCAACTCCAATTCCACTCCACAAACTCAAAACCAACACTACTATCCCTATATTCATCATAGAGAGATCCCAAAATGCCATTGAAAATTTGAAGCAAGAAAATGGAGTAAATAATTGTAATGGCTAATGGGGTGTGTGTGAAAGAGAGAGGGAATTGGATGGTGAAAATGTGAAATGAGCAAAGCTATATATGTAGTGGAGGATGGAGGAAGAGAAATGGGGCAAAGATTTAAGGCTTTTACGTATGGTTGAGGATATTTTGGTAGAAGCTAGCATTAAATTTACGCGGATATAATGTGAAACTGAATGAAAATGCTGGCATGAGATCTAGTTCTGCGTGCATGATCAGATCACCACCATCATATCTATTTCTATTGTCTTTAATGTGAAATTATTGCATTTTGTAGTGTTGAGCATGAGTCACACCATAGATGTGGAAAAGTGGATGTTGAGCATTATGTAAATGAGATGACCTATAAATTTAAAGAAAATGTTAATCAGTGTTCTAAAGTACTGATTAAAGAATCAACGTGATTAAAGAATACATTGGATATAGTGTTGAGGTTGAGACGTCTTCAACTCACTTATATAATTGTTCAAAGTCCAACGTGATAATCCTCAAATCCGAGTGATTCAACACATTGTAACCATTATAGGCTAGTAGTTCTAATTAACCATCAAATATTTGCTACTATCTTATATTTTGTTATTTACAAAAGATGAAAAGAAAATCGCTATATATAAATGGTGCTAGTTTTTTTTTAGAATAATACATTGCTTTTTTTTTTTAGGGAAAGAATAATACATTGCTTGATGACTAGTTGTTGATATTTCTGTAGTAATACGTTGCAAAAAGCCAGCTCGATAATACTATATTTGTTTATAGAAAAAGCCAGCACTAGGAAAGTTCATGTGCGTCAAATTACCAATCATTTTGATATTTTGACACTTTTGCATCATAGAAATGTTAATAAATGCCAGTTATACATATTCACAAAATCAACATCATATTAATTAGGCATGCAATGGCAATTATTATCAAGGAAAAAAATGAAAATTACTATATCAAGTAAGTAAGCACATAGTGCCTCCAAAAAAAAGTAACTACGCAGAGATAAAAACTGTGAAATAAAAAAGGATTCCAATTAATTAAAGGATAAAAATGAAAATTTAAATTAAATTATTAACAAAATGTCCTCTTTTTAAGCGAAGTTTTTACATTATTTATATCCTTCACCATTTTTTTTAGGGATATATCCTTCACCATATTCACTATCATAAAATAAAATAAAAATGGAGAGTAATCCATGGCCCATGCCTTAGTATATAATGTGGTCGGTTGAATCCTTGGGAATTCGTCAACTAACATTAAATGTCACTGATAGTACTAAGATTTTTTTTTTTAGCAAACTGATAGTACTAAGATAAAGTTTCAATTTGTCTCTGAAATATATCTATCACTCTCAAACTTAACTTTTAATTAAAATATATAAAATAAAATAATAATTCTTGTTAAAATATTTTTTTTAGGGAATTGTTAAAATATACTCCCTCCGTTCCAGATTAAAGCTCATTTCACACATATTAAGAAAAATGTATAAATAAAGGAGAGAGAAAAATAGTATTAAGTGTTTTTATTAAATATTGATGCATTCTCATAAATACAAAGTTGAATATATTGAATTGAGAGTGATGAAAACAATATTAATTAGAGTAATAAAGGGAAAAAAATAATTAATATTGTATTGGAAAGTAAATGACTTAATTATTTTGAGACACTTTTTTTTTTGCAATTGACTCAGTTATTATGGGACGGAAGGAAGAAGTATATTTTTTTTTTTTTTTTGGGAAGGAAAACTTAGTTAATATCTGTATTTTGATGGATTATTTTTTTACAAATATCCGTTTTTTAAACAATAATTCATTTGTTATTACTTGTTATGATTTTCATATAGTAATTCAGTAAGGAAAGAGCTGATTGAGGAAAGAATTACAGTAAATCTGAGAAACGAAATTAAAGATTTATGCTTTGTTGTCGGATAGAAAAAATTGAATATTTCTGACAGTATTACCTAATAAAAAGCATTGGAACGAAGAACAGAGTGAAAAGTCGACACTCGTTTTGGTATAGAAAGCCGAGTCAGATTATTTCTTCAAAAACAAAAGGCTCAGTCAACTTACCAATCCATGGAGCAACTTGTCGTTGACATATGTGTCGGCCATGACTGCTGCACCACATGATCGGTCTTCCAAGTCAACGTAAAAAGCGGTGCTAACAGCTTAAAACATCCACACACACACAGTAGAGCTTCTTGGAACATCTTTTTTATAAAAAGAATATAAATTTGTTGATAAAAATTGATGAATTTATATTATGATTTAGGAATATGATAGATCGGAGTTTTTGTTTAATGGTGTTGATTTGAGACTTTAGACTATATTTTTTTTCAAAATAACATATTCATTTTCCCCGATGCTAATGAAGATGGGTTAGTTTAGATTCTTAAAAAAAGAATCAAATTTTGTTGACTACTTTATCTTTTGTAAAAAGAAATAAAGGGTGTATTTTTATTTTTATTTTTGGTAGTGACAAAGGGTGTATTTAGTTGGACACTGTCTTAATAAAGAAAAATATTAAACACACATAAATGATAAAATTTAAAAATATATAATTTAGTTATGTTATTTAATATTATTTCTTTTTTAAATTTTATCATTCGTGTATATGTCTAAATAAATGTCCCTGTGAACTTAACTTGGTTGGTAAGGATAATGCATAATATATGTAAGGTCTGGAGTTCGAATCACAGACATCACAAAAAAAAATGGCCAAATAAATTTTATTTAAGGTTGTGACTATGAAAAAAAAATTCCATCCATAGTATGCTCTTCCATTGGCTTGTTAAAATAATTCTTTCATTTTATAAAAATTGATTTTTCGGTCCCCGTATTTAACATTTTCGGAATTCCAATCCCCCATCTCATTTTTTGGTATTTTTTTATGATGTGGCATATTTATTTGTGATGTGGCTGCTCTTACTAGACATATTTTTGCTAACATAGATATTTAATATGGTTTACTGAATGTCGATATCTTTTAAATGAATAGATCACATCATAAATTTTAGGAAAATACGGGGACCAAAAACCCAAATGATTCCTCCTTTGGTGGAGCTCATCAACTACGTGAGCCAATTTGCTTAGTTCAAATTATTTTTTTTTAAATACGAGGGAAATAAGTGCATTTAGGCCTAATTTTTTTAAAAGGAATTGTTTAAGCAACTTACAAAACAAATTATGTTGAAATAAAAGTCAACTTGTTATAGAAATAAATACACATTTTTCTATACAAAAATTTCCTCTTTTCATCTTAAATAATGTCTTAAAGGTATTTGTTAGCATTTTCCTTTTTAGTGTTAGAGGGTCATTTTAGTGAACGAGAGGTGAATGTGACAATGTGGAACTGTGATAGTTTCAAAAGTACTCCTTGTAGTGATGGCATAAATTCGAGTTTCCATAAATAGTCTTAGAGTGATCTTCAATATGATTTTATGAGAATCCTAACTAATTTTATATGGGTTCTAATTGCACATTCATATATAGCGTTGATTCCGAATATCGCGAGTCCTCATAGGCTTTTGAACTTTAGGCATATCTCTTTGGTAGAGTGTGTATAAGGTAGTGGCTAAGGTTCTTGTTGGCAGGTCGAAGAAGGTTATCGGTAAAGCTATTTTAGAATCTGAGTCAAATTTTGTGAAAGGTTGTTAGATCATATTGATGATATTCTTATGGGTAACGAGGCAATGGATTAGGCAAAAAAGATGAAGAAAGTCATTCTTCTATTTAAATTTGATTTTGAAAAAGCACGTGATGCAATATAATGGGAGTAATTGGAAGCAATGATGGTAAAAATGACATTTCCAGCAAAATGGAGGAAATGGAAGGCTTTCACTTGAGGGATGATCCTCATTTTAGAATTTCCCAATTACAATTTACATATGAAATATTCATTGTATAAATTATTAATATATTGTATATTATTTAGAGATAATTGAGGCACAAGTTAGATATACAATGATGTTGTCTTGAGCCTCAAGTATCTCTAACTTGGGCATCAAGTATCTTAGGCATCAAGTATATCTAACTTGTGCCTCAATTACCTCTAAATAATATACAATATATTAATAATTTATACAATGAATATTTTATATTCTAATATGACACATTGATTTTGTTAGAGAAAAGTTGGGCTTTATTAAGGTTAATTTGCATAAAATCTTGGAAGAGTTCCCTCTAGTGCTTAATTGTAAAATCTTGGCGATCCAAGATTTTTATCTTTTAGGAATGCTCTGGTAGATATAATAAGGAGACTCTTCATATGAAAGTATAAAATTTCATAAGTGAGTGGTTGTCTTTTGCTACTCCAAGTATTATTTCTAAAATTTAATCTTTTTTTAAATCTTTGTTATGGGGAAGAGTGAGGAAGTGTGTAATGTTCAATGGGACAGTGTATTATTAGATCGAAAGAAAGGTCGTTTAGGTTTGAGTAAAGTGTGAGAATTAAGTCTTTCGTTATTAGGTGAGTGGTGGTGGAGATTAAGGGTGGACATCATGGGGTTATGGTTCAAAGTTTCATCCCATCAATATTGCGTAAAGAGATGGTTGGTAAGAGATAAAGGTAATAAGGCGTCATTTGGTAGAAGAACTTGCAGATATTTAGGAATGAGGATGTTGTTGGAGTAAGCTCTAATAACCAATTTCTATTGATTATATTTGCTTTTGTATCACGAACTTAATATACAAATGTATGAGGCATTTCTTTAATATATTTTCCTCAAAGTAATAAAGTTCATAGAATAGCTGAATCAAACTCCATGTACTAATGGTGTTTCATTTATTAGAGCTAAAATTTCTTATGACGAACTTCTTGGTAGCAATCTTTTGTCTCTCCCCCCAATGTGAAGGTGTTCTTCGTGATTGTCGTGGTGTGTCTATTGCATCATTTTCTTGGAGTATGAGTAGGTGTTCTATGAATTATGCAAAGTTATCGGGAATTTACCATGGTCTTTTGATAGCCAAGCAGTGTGGATTTCAACAAGTCATTGTAGAGGGTGATTGTCTTTCCGCCATTAAAATTATCATAATCATAGATCGTGTAAGTTTTTAAGTGGTTTTCATCATTTGTTGTATTATATTAAAATGTATTATATCCCCTGTTGTGTGGCAGTTAAGGGTGTTCATGTCCAATTCAGTCCACTATAAATGGTAGTAACGGAATCGAAAAACCAAAAACCGAACAAAACCCAAACCCAAAAACTTAGAAAAAACCCAAATTTTAAATGGATTGGATAGGTTTTCGGTTCCCATAGTATAAACCGATCCAATCCAAGCCAAACCAAAATATTTATGATTTTTTTTATAAATTTTTCTTTAACTTACGATCATGTAACTATTTTCTAGATTTGTTTTTTAATAATATTGACTTTTTCCCTTCTTTTAAGAAATATTATTAATTTACGATTCTATAACTATTTTCTTTAATTTACTATTTTATTTTTTAATGTTTCTTTATTTTATACTTATTCATCTTTTTCGTAACCTTACCTTTTTAAAAGAAAATGAAAACCAAAAATTAATCCAATCCAAACCAAAAATTTTAGATAAGATTGAATTGGATTTGATTTTAAAACCAAATTAATTGGATTAACAAATAACAAAACCAAAGAGATTGGATCGGATGATTTTTTCTCTCAAAATAGAACCAATCCGCAAACATCCCTAGTGGCGGTAGCCTAACCAATAGCTTTTTATTTTTTAAAAGGGTCTTGCTAATTTGTGCCCTTTGTTAAAGATTCCATAAATGATAAATATTTATTACAAAACATTAATTTTTAGCCTCTAAAAGAATAAATTGGCACAATTTTTCTAAACAAAATTTTCACTTTAAATTTGTTTGTTAACATGTGCCCTAAAGAAACAAGTTAACATTTCCTTTTTTCTAAATTATAGTTTATCTTTTTGTTTTTAAATGGATAGTACATACTATTTTTTATGTAACAAACGGATGGAGAATATTTATTTTCAATATTTATATATTACTTTCTTTACACAAAATATCTATTATTATCTATAAGTCAATTTTTTTTTTGGATAGACGAAATTGCAAAATCATTATACACTCACACACATAAGTGGAGGTACCGGGGTTCGAACCCCGATCATGGCGTCCAGCCTAACAATTTCAACATTTTACCAGTTAAGTTAGGACTTGTGAACTCTATAAGTCTAATTTATAAAATAAAAAAATTTGAACAACTATATGCAAGGTTTAACTTTATATTGAACTGGAAAGACATGATTTACTGATATAAGAGATACTATCAAAGACATGATGTTTGTGTAGGGATGTTATCAAAGAACCCAAAAGATAGTCAATTTAATATTTATATATGACACTCTAAAAATACAGTCAATTTAATACTTATATATGACACTTTTAAAATAAAAAAAAACGTGCGATGCACGGGTCGAATTCTAGTTATGAATATTTTCTTCCTTTATATAGCACACGCATAGAGTACAAATATTAACACGTTCAATATTTTCTCCTTTGTCCTCCTATATATACCTCCCCAATCAAAACCTGTCTTTTCCAATTCACTAATCCACCCATTATGACTTCATATTAATTCATTCTTTCATTCATTTCTAGTCATAAAATTTAAATTTATCTTGACAAAGTAATTAACTATGTTTACAAATGAAAAACAAATTAGCAGAAGAGGAATACATCAAAACATGAAATCTTTCGCAGCAGTGTCAGTTCTCCATAATCTGTCTTTCTTTGCTCTCTTTCCCATTGTCTAACATCTGATGATGAGAAATAGTTGTCATTCATTGAAAATTGTAATGATTTTTTTACCGTTCGAGTTTAAAACGATTAACATAATTAAGTATATTCCTCACAATTGTAGCACTTGAATCGATATGTAATCAGTAATATGATTGTCGCGGCCTAGTACTACAGAGATTAATTAAAATGTGCTCTTCAAAGTGGTTTATACTTTTGGCATCTAACATTGTTTATCACTAATTTACATATTAATAATTTGGGCACCAAATCCCCTGATTGCAAATAAGATGGTTTTCAATGCTAAAGAATCAAGTATCTCAGTGCACTGTGGTGTCTTGGAGATGGTGGTTTTGAACTTTTGGCTTTTGAAGTTTGAACTTATTATTAATAATCAGAAAGAAGTTGTGTTCAACTCATTCTAAGTTGTTGAATATTAAATGCAATTATTTGTAAAAAATTTAGACAAGCGTGATTATGATTATCATTGTTAGTGTGACCAGTGCCCTTAAGGCATAAGGTAAGGAACATAACATAGTAATTTTTTGTTGGAATGTGCATTCAATTTACTTTTTGAATTTATAATAACTAGAGTGCACAAAATTTAAGGGAACATTTCTATTTTTGGGTTTCTTATCTTGTGCCCTAAGGACACAAGTTAACATGACATTGTTTTAAAAAGAGTAAAATGTAGTTGAATATTAACCATGGTTAGATGTCATCATTTAGTTGTGAAAAGTAATTTTTAGACAACAATTACCCTCCATTTAGACACGTGGCAGACATAGAAGCAAGGGCATTAAAGTGTTTTTCACATGGTCTTCCTTAGAGCACAAGATAAGGAACTTAAAAGTAAAAATGTTTCCTTAAATTTTGTGCATTCTAGTTATTATAAATTTAAAAAGTAAATTCAATGCAAACATTCCAACAAAAAATTATTATGTTAGGTTCCTTCTCTTATGTCTTAAGGGCACAAGTTAACATTTCCTATAAAACAAATATAACAATCAACCATTTTCTCTCTTTTCAATATTTCCACCGACAACACTCTATCTCACAGCTGTACTTTCTTTTGAATACACATTTGGGAGGTAAATTTCAATTTCAAATTTTAAATTGCAATTTCTCTTCTATATATATCATTCACTCATTTAATACTCCATTATTCTAAAATTATTCTCTCACCTTTGTTTTTCTCTTCTTTCTTCTTATTCTTAAAAACATATTTTCATCTTCTCCATTTCATGTTAACTCCATTTTGTTTTCTTCTTGATGCAGAAAAATTGTTCTTACGGGAAGCTAAAAAAACATCATTTCCTCTTCACAAAGGTATGAAGATCAAGATTTAACTCATTTATTTAATGCAATGTCTTTGTTTCTTTTATCATTCATATCATATTGTTAACAAAATACATTTTTATTTTTAGATTCATTGACAAAATACAAGTACCTAAATTTTAAAAGTGGGTAACAACGTAAATTTTAGTAGCTTGTAGTACTGAAATTGGTTAATGACATAAGCAAGTTTTTGTGTTGCCAAAATTGATGATAAAAAAAAGATCATAGGCACTTATAAAAGATTCAAAATTAGAAATAATTGATAAAATTTAAGTAAAAAAAATCACTTTTTGTTGTTTTAATAATGTGTTAAATGCACAATTTTCAAGATAAATTTTCTATTTTAAACTTTGTAACAAATGTCATTAGAACATACAAAACACTAGATAGCATTTCTCATAAAAGAATATAAAAAATTTGGCAACAAAGAAACATTTTGCACCGATGCGTAAACAATGTATCTCTACCCAAAGAAGTTTTTTTTTGTGCTACTAAGTGTTGAGTCTATAAGAGCACCGTGCGACAAAGAATGATGTCTCAACATGAGAATCATCTCAGTCTCAGTCGTTAATCATGGTCTTCGTTTATCATCCATTAATGACTATTGCATCTAAGGTCGTGCATCCAATAATGAACCCAAAGAAGTTTGTGATTTCAAACGACTATTGCATCTAACTAAATTAATTGGTTATTGACAAGGTTTGAACTTAATTTGTAGCTTCCCCCTCGAGAGTTGTTTCAATCTTCAGAATATGGGGGAAGTGATTACTGCACATTATTTTAAACCACATCTAAAGTAACTAATATCCCCATAAAACGAAAATAGAAACAAATGACAAGAGAACCATACTTTATGCTTGATTTATTGAGAGTTGTTATTTTTATAAGACAAACATCATATGTTTACTTCTACATTAGCCGATGTCGGACTCACTCACATAACATTTCTCTTTTTCTCCTTTGTCTTACGCCTACACAATCAAAACCTGTCCAACCCCATTCACTAATCCACCAATTACAACTTTATATTTATTCTTTATGTCATTGATTTCTAATCCTAAATTTGATTTTCATAAATTAATAAACTATATTTTTACAAGTGAAACAAATTTGGCAGAATTGGACAAAGTTCAAAATTTAAAATCTTTCACACCACTCTCAGTTTTGCATAATATGTCTTTCTATGCTCTTTTTCCCATTTTCTAACATCTGATCTGATGATGAGAAACATGGTTAACATCATCCACATTGTCACTTTATCATGCCAAATTGCAAATTTGATTCTCTTTATTTTTTTTTAGACTCTAATGCTTTATACACCAATGTTGTTTAGGCTCCAATATTTTTGAGGGATTCCTAGCATGCTTTGCTATACCTTTTTTTTCCTTCTGGAGAAAAAAATATCCCTCAAACTCGTAAAGCATGCTAGGAATCCCTCAAAAATATCCCTGAAATTGTAAGTTTCGTCAATTACCCCCCTAAAATTAACAAAATTTCAATTACCCCCCTGAAATTGCATAACGTTAATCAATTTACCCCCTCCGTCAAATTTTTCTGTTAACTGTTTACGGTTATGATCAAATACCC
>Ga0228710_1002946_pt1 | contig 27053 bp, 15 predicted proteins | sample MedpolnodulmetaG_FD_177995 | JGI IMG/M metagenome (GOLD analysis project Ga0228710, IMG submission 177995) | Root nodule microbial communities from Medicago polymorpha collected in Santa Monica, California, United States - pink nodules | ecosystem: Host-associated > Plants > Roots > Nodule... | reverse complement strand
TTTTCTGGTTTCAAACTATCTAAAGCTTAGGGAAGTAAAACAAACATTTGTGTCAATTTTTTACATTTAAGTGTTGTTGATTATCGCAAGACCTTCGAAAATTAGTTTGGTTTATGAATTATTATATGCTTTTTGGTTTCTACTGACATAATCAGTTTCATCACAAGTTTTCTTATCTGTCTTGTATCTTTAATCCTTGCATATTTTACTTTTTTCTTCATTATATTTTATAGGGAACAAAATTTGTTGAGGGTTTGGCTTTGAAATTGCCAAGAACAAATAGAAAACGCTTTAGTACTAAAGCATTTAAGAAGATGAAAAGACTCAGATTGCTTCAACTTGCTGGTGTACAACTTGCTGGGGGATTTTGAGTATCTTTAGAAAAAAATGACATGGCTTTCTTGGAATGGTTTTCCTTTAACATGCATTCCTTCAAGCTTTTATCAAGAAAATTTAGTTTCCCTTGAGTCAGAAAACAGCAATGTCAAACATGTGTGGGAAGAGCCCCAGGTACTAATTACCACCTAAATCTTGGGCAAAAACTTTGATATAGTTAAAAGAAAGGAAACAAATATATCATGTCAAATTTTTGACCTCTTTGCAGAATGCTCAGACATGGGTTTTAATAATTTATGCATTATATACATAAACATAATCTTGTTTCAATTTTTCGCAAAGGTAAATCCAAACCAATGTATATCGGTGTTAAATACAAATGATGTTGCAATAAAGTAAATATTTTAGTATCCATTCTCAAGGTTAGTGATACATTGTAATTTCTTCCATTTATTTTTTATTTTTCTTCTCTAAGTTTTCTTTATAACATTTATGTTCTTGCAGAGGCTGGAAAAGCTGAAAATTCTCAATCTTAGTCATTCTCATTATCTGACAAAGACTCCAGACTTTTCAAACAAGCCTAACCTTGAAAAACTAGTACTCACAGATTGTCCAAGATTGTCCGAGGTTTCCCACAGTGTTGGACATCTCAATAAAGTTCTTCTAATAAATTTGGAAGATTGTATTAGCCTTCAAAGCCTTCCTAAAGGTATCTATAAGTTAAAATCACTTAAAACTCTCATTCTTTCTGGATGTTCAAAGATTGACAAATTGGAAGAGGACATCGAACAGATGGAATCTTTAACCACCTTGATTGCAAATAACACAGCAATAACAAGAGTTCCATTTTCAGTAGTAAGATCTAAAAGCATTGGATATATATCTTTGTGCGGCTATGAAGGATTCTCACGTGATGTGTTTCCATCTATCATTTGGTCTTGGATGTCACCAACAAATATTCTCCCGTCCCAATTTCAAACATCTACTATCATGTCATCTCTTGTTCCTCTAGATGTATCACATAGCAGCTCCCATGCACTATCATCAATTTTGACGTACCTTCCGAGTCTTCAAAGTCTTTGGGTGGAGTGCAGCTTAGAACTTCAACTTTCTCATGATGCAGAAATAATTTTGGATGCCTTATATGCCACCAATTATAAGGAATTGGAACTAGGTGCAACTACATCGCAAATATCAAGAAATTCCTTGAAATCTTTTTTCATTCAAATGGAAATGAATTGCCAACTTGCCAATATTTTGAAAGAGAAAATTGTTCAGGTTTTACTCATTCTCCATTGTATGTACTTCAATGTTAATTTTAATATACTATTCAATTAAAATTTTATTCTATCTTCCCTTGTACAGAATATGACCGTCGATGAGTTTGGTGGTTGTTTGCTCCCTGGTGATTGTTATCCTGATTGGTTAACCTTCAACTGCAAAGGTTCTTCTGTAATTTTTGAAGTCCCTCGAGTGGATGGACGTAACTTAAAGACAATAATGTGTATTGTTTATTCTTCAACTCCAGAAAACATAGCATCAGATGGCCTTAAAAACGTGATGGTAAAAAATCACACAAAGGCTACCATTCAGCTCTACAAGAGAGAGGCATTGGTCTCATTTGAAGATGAGGAGGGGCAGAGATTAGTATCGAGTATAGAACCTGGTGATAAAATGGAGGTTGTTGTTTTTGAGAACAATTTCATTGTGAAGAAGACAGCGATTTATCTCATTTATGATGAACCAATCAGCGAAACCATGGAGCAAAGTCATGAACAAACAGATAAGAATGTTACTGTTTGTTGTGATGGTGATTGGTGAAAATGAATGCGGGTTGGTTGATTGATCAATTTTAGTGTCGGACAGAACTGCAGGTTTTATGTGCGTAGATTGGATGCTACTCTAATTGGTGTTGGATTTCATTCTGAAGCCCTGATCTAAATGCTTTAAGGGGGAAAAGAAACTTACAATTTGGTCAAGAAAATGAAATATATGCTCAAACATAATTAGCAGGTGGAAATTAACCATCTCATTCAATATGTGTAGAATCTTTGCCATCTCATTATTCTTCAGGAAGATTTTATCTATGCTGTTTACTATGGGTAAGATATTTGTCCAACTGTCCATTCTATTCTCCAAATGAAGATTGTGGCCTGCTGTTTAATCTTGTTATTTGGTGCTGCTGGAGCTCTTGGTGGGTGCTTTCAGTTTAGTTTTTCTTTTGTTGGGCTTTACAAGTAGTGTTATCTCACAAAAGATGTATTTATTGGTTATATCATTGTAAAATCATCTCTTGATTAAATTTTAACATTTATTTTTGAGAACGCTCCTCATGAAGTACACATAGTACATATTTTCTGCACAAATGGTATGAAGTGATAATGTTTAGTGTGTTTTCTCCATTTAACAATGAGCTGCTGCAATGAAGGGTGAAACACTATTGCATCGAGGAATTGTTGGGATGATATGTGTGGGACAAGATAAAAATAAGATAGATTCATTAGGACAGAGCTAAGTTCAATAGGAAAATAAAGCTTGGTTCCTCGGTGACAAATGCTATCAATGAATCATTAGCCTACTCAAAGAAAGTAGTTGAAGACATGGTTGAAAAGTGTACAAGGTCATCTTTTAGGTGGAATTTATTGTTATAGACATCGGCGAAGGTAAAGGTTCTCCTTTGATCTTGGGAAAACCATATTCTGTCACAGTTAGTGCCCTGTTTGAAGTATTTGAAGTCAGTTCATGTTTATTCATTAATTTTCTGAATTGAATATACCAGTTTCTATCACGTGCATGGTTATAAGCGAATGTTTGACATGCAGGTTGAGAATATGCAGATACTTCAATTTGACAATTGAATTAGGTAAAGTCACAAACAGAGAATCACTTAAATCTAAACTTCGTAAGCATTTGTATCCTAATATCCATGCATCTAACATTGATTCACTGCCAATACCCACTCCTTTGATGGAGAATAGTATAGTTCTCACACTTTTGGACTTAGGGGATAAAGCAATATCGAGTAAACCATTTTCAACAATTGAGAAATGTCTTATTTTCCGAGATATATTCCCAGTATGGGAGTTTACTACTACACACACTCATCTTTTGCAACATAGAGTGCGAGATCATGCACGAAATCGTGTACTTTGAAATATTAGAAATGGCCAAAATCCTAAAAATCTTGAAGAAATGACCTCGACTGTAGTTCTTCGACATAATTTCCATCTTTGTTTAATGATTTGAACAGTAGTGACGCCAAAATCCTTTGGATAAAGAGAAAAGCAAGTGAAACAATGTCAGAGTCAGAGCTTAACTTAAGGGCAGGTAAAATGTTGTCTTTGTTTTGTTTTAAATTCCACATTTCAGAGTCAGAGCAAATAAGAAATGAGAAACAACTTGCTTAATCCATACAATACATCTTCAGCATCATAGGCTCAAGCCATTCACGCAAACCATGCTTTTGGTACCTTCTTCTCATCAGCATCCACCATAGGATCGTGAAGCATCTTCATAAATATATGAAGCTAGCTTTCCAAGAAGTGAATCAGCAATATTAAACACAAATGATTCAGCCATGTCAATGTTAGCAGAAATAGTGGTAGCAGATGCCTTATTATGATCAAGTAACAAGAATAGCCAATATTCTACCAACTTATTATATTCATGAAGAAGGGAACAAATACATTATCATTGTCAGAAGAAACAGCACAAAGCTCAGTTATGTAAGCAGCTCACCAAGTTTGAATAATATAATGCATGATTAATGTTGACGTGGCATTTGACTTTTGTTGACTCTGCATGGTTTCCCATTATGACGTGGCAATGTGCTTGGTCCGGGTTGTAATCATAGAAGGCCCAACTTTGTTATCCTAAAGTAGCCCACTGTTATCCTATCTATATATCACTATTACATCAAAAATAGAATAGAAATGGCAGAGCATTTTGCGAAACAGGGAAAGGAATATGCAGATTCAAGGCCAAGTTATCCACCACAACTCTTCCAATTCATAGCTTCTAAAACTCCCTCTCACGACCTTGCTTGGGACGTTGCCACAGGAACCGGCCAAGCTGCCAAATCTGTGCGTATCTTCTTTTTCTTTTCCTTCTACATCATATATCTCTTTTGCTTTTTTCTTATTTACCCAAGTTGTTGTGATTTTCATTAATAGTAATTTGTAATAGTCACTAGACTATTGGTAGTTGCAAAGACATTGATTTGCACGGACAGGAGTTTGTCTTTGCTATTGTAAACAAATAAGTTCGTTAAGTTACTTAGAGATATGTTAACACAAGTTGTATAACTAAGAGACCAAACTCAGACTTTAAATTTTAAGAATATGCCCTACATATTTAAGAAAATCATGTGGGGTCCGACCTACTTCTCTGCAAAGCAGGTTGGCCCTCCTCGTTTAGGAATGTCCTGCTTTTAACCCGTCAAAAACAGGTGGGGCGAGGCGAACCAACTTAGGTGGTCAGGTTCAAACCATCACTCTGTCCCTTTGCGAGTTGGTGGACTGATATGTCAAACAAATTTTAATTATTTCCATTCATATGAATCGTTATTACCAAAAAATAATAATGTTTTGAGTTATACACATGATTTGGTGTTGTTATTATTAAAAAAAATCTCTTCATGAACATAACAAACGCCGGACAAATAGTTGTGTTTTGATTCACATGATTTCTAGTAAAAACAATACAAAATGATTTTTTTTTTAAACTAACTTGTGGGCCGGTCCGTCCCACCTCACTTTTTCAATGGTTTAAGCGGAACGAGGCAACTTAAGAGGTCGAGATCAAAACCTCAACTCAACCCATAAAAAATAGTGGATTAAACGGGTTTGCCCCTACGACCTAAACATGTTTTGCATCCCCTACTTTTACCCCTAATAGTATGATATGATGTAAAAAATGAATTTATTTCATAATTTCATTTTTTTTGTAATCACTAGATCTTTGGCCGCAACTATTTCAACTCTTTGAGTCAATTAGTAAAAACTAATACAATAATGCTATGTGTAGCGAAGGAATGCCTAAGCGAATGAGTTCACAAGACAGTTGGCTCATTTTAATGGCTTTGGCTTCCGTGTTTTCCGCTAGGCAGTGCATTTTCATTGGCTAAGCTTGTATTCGTGATGCTCTCGTGAGGTTTCCTCTCGTGAAATATAGCAATGCTCAAATTAATATTGAATTTGCATATGTGTGTTTTCATGTTATACTACCTTCTCACCAGCTACAAGGAATGCTTCTGAATTTGTCCATTTCCACAAATATATGATACCATTTTGTTTTTAAATTGTTTTTGCTTTGACAAAAAATAGTTTGTGATTTCAGTTAAGTACACTGTACAAGAATGTCATAGCCACAGATGCTAGTGAGAAACAACTTGAATTTGCTACCAAGCTTCCTAATGTACGATACCAACACACCCCATCAACCATGTCCATGACCGATCTTGAACAAATGGTTTCACCTCAAGGAACCATAGACCTTGTGACCATTGCTCAAGCCCTTCATTGGCTTGACCTCTCAACCTTCTACAAACAAGTTAATTGGGTTCTCAAGAAACCTCATGGTGTCGTAGCTATTTGGTGTTACACTTCACCAAGAGTTAATGATGCGGTTGGTGCTTTACATGATAAGTTGTATTCGTTTGATGCAAAACCTTATTGGGACTCAAGACGTGAGTTACTTGAGAATAATTATAGAGACATTGATTTTCCATTTGATCCTGTGGAAGGAGTTGATCATACAGGACCGTTTGAGTTTGAAGCCGAGACTGTGATGGATTTGGATGACTTCTTGAATTATATAAGATCAAGGTCGGCTTATCAGTCATCAAAGAATAAAGGGGTTGAGCTTCTTACGGAGGATGTTATTGAAAAATTCAAACTTGCTTGGGGAGAAGATGGAAAAAAGATTGCCAAGTTTCAAGTATATTTGAGGATTGGAAGAGTAAGGGATACTTGAAAACATGCAAATGATTGTACTTTTTTTCTTATCCCTTTAAGGGTGGTGTGATAAGAAACATCTTTTCTTTAATGATGAAATAAGTTTGCTTCGTTGTTACTACTTAAATAATTAAGCTGGCTTTTGAGAATGATTAAAAGCAGAAATTCCAGAGGAGAAAAACTAGTTTAAAATCCCTGATGTGTACTTGTAGATAATTGATTGAGCCTTTCTATTGTAACTTGGTATGACTTTTTTATGTTTCAATGTTTCAACAATTCTCTCATAAAAATGCTACAAAATTAAACAGGTTATGTGATACTGTCAATTTGAAAGTTTCATTTAAGTACTCTGCAATTGTAAATTTGTCAGCTCTTGCCTGAGCATTGCAATTGATACCGCTTTCAGTTACTCTATTTCATCCATTTACAAAATAAGATGGAGCTCTTATAAAATCATTGAGGGTATCTCTGATAAAATCTCAATTATGTCTGTCATGTCTTCTCAAGATCAATTTCGACACTCATCCATCCTACTTAACATTTATTATTTCTCATAGAATGGAAAATCTCATGAGCCACTATTGTCATCAGTTTGACAGGGACCAATCAATTTGTTCATACAAATCCTTAAGCATTGAGCAATGATCTTAGTAACAGTTTTGTAAGATACATTGCACAAGCTTATAGGGCGAAAATCCTTCATGCACGTCACCGCATCCATGTTGGAATCAAAGAAACAAAAGAAAGACTTAGTTTCACATCTCAATTATTCAAAAATTGTGATCATAACTTAAAAGTAAATGTGTTCTAAGTCATAAATCATAATACTCCTTTATCTTACAACTTATCCCTCCCCCTTGGCCCTTATATTGTTGCATGATAAGAAAATCATAGTTATGTGGCTTAGATGCTTAGGTACGGGTACCGGTTCTAAATACAACAAATTTAAAAAATCTGAGATATAGTTACATTAATATAAAATATCAAAAAAGATATTTTTGAGTGAACTACTATTATTGTTGTAAAAGTAAAAGATATGCAAACTCCAAATGTTTCGTCTAGTGGTAAAAGAAAGATCTTCAATTCAAGAGGTCCCAAATTCAAGTCCCATCGGCGTATTTACAAGAAGGTAAATGTAAATATCTTTTTAAATGTTATTTAAGTTCGAAGGTCTTCTTTGTCTTGGACTGAGGCATCATCCTCTCACCATAAACTTATGCAATTAAGCACAATAATAAAGTGGACAGACGGACACTAACATACCCACTTTTCGTTAGTGTGTTATAAAATCAAAATGTAGGCTCAGACTCGTACGTTTTTCCTATTTCAAAATAATAAACTCGTACATTTTTCCATTCTTAATTTTATTATGTGTTGTTAAATATTATGTTTTTGTATGTGTTTGTCGCAGCAGGAGGAGTAGTAGTAGTAGTATTACTAATGATGATGATGATGATGATGATGAATAATTATTATTATTATTATTATTATTATTATTATTTTGTACAAAAAGAAATAAATAATATTTTTAACAATAAAGTATTAACCATAACAAGATAATTTTAAGAGGATAAATAATTGTAGAAATAAAAGACAATTTATCGTCATTATATTACAGAATAATATCAAAGTTGGTGCACTTCAAAACAACATTTCCGGTGTATGCAATCGTGAGCTATGTAGCACAACTTATCTGACACGACACTAATATGGCACGTCGAGATCTCTCAATATAAAAACATAAGAGATTGGGAAAAAGATAGAAATTAGGTTTGTTTTTGGAGAGTTTGTTGAAACTAATTTCTTGTAACCCTTTTGTATCTCTTTGTTAAGAACTCGTTGACAGTGGATTTGAGAGATCAATCTCTCCCCTAGAGTAGGTCATCATTGGACCGAACTGGGTAAACATTTCTTGGTGTTGTTCTTTTTATCTTGCTTATTATTTGGTTCGATTGTACTTTTGCTTTACACTTGGTTTTTAGATGTTGCTTGTGGTTATTTTGATTATTGGTTGTTATTGATACTTGTCGCGCGAATCTAAATTTTATTGATGTGAGGTTTGGAGTGTCCAATTCACAACACTCAAAATAAAAAAATTGCATAATTCAACCATGCATGTGTTTAACCATAATTCTATCTTCATGCTTCAAATATTTACTTTTTTATCAACCATCTCCACTGTTTTTATCAAAAGCAAGATAGATGGCCATAATAATACTTTCTACACTTTTACCACCGTCTCCACGTTTTTACCGTATCCACCGTTCTGATTCAACTAAGTAAAGGATTCTGCAATACCCCCATGTTTGAGAGTTGTGTGAATATTTCTAACACGTTAAAGAACTATCGTGTAATTTTCTACCACACAAAGATAACGACTTGGCATGAGCTTCAACTTTCATAAATGGAAATCGTGAACATGGGTGTGTGTACGTACTACCCTTTTTTTTTTTTCAAATACAGTTGGGAACTTGGTATTGCCAGGCAATGTCTTGCGAATCTCAACGAAGATTGTTTGCCAGATAATTGGTTCGATTCATTAACATGTTTAGCTGTACATCATGTATTTTTTTTTTGTTGGTGTATATGTACATAATATAGTATATGTTTGAAATTAATACACAAAAAAACGTGTCAAAAAATATATATATAGAAGCTGCACCAATTCTCTTTAAAAAAAAAGCTGCACCAATTTTTTTTAATGGGTCTTGAATCTTGATAACTTGTGTCTTATGTTAAGGATTCAAAAAACTATAAAAAAATTACATTGATAAGGCAATATTTTAACTTTTAAAATTAATATTTTTATGTTGAGCATCTTAATATGTGTCTTTAATGCACACATTTGTCTTTATTATGCGTATTCAAACTAAGGTCCGATCATCATGAATTACTATATATAGTGCAAATGCAATTGGCAATGAAAGATACAAATTCGAGTCTGATCTAAAAAATAATTATAGCTAATTAAGAAGAGAATAGAGATTCTTTCAGAAGAAAAAAAAGAGAGATTATAGAGATGGCAGAACTTTATGTGAATCAGGCAAAGGAATATTCAAATGCAAGGCCAAGTTATCCACCACAACTCTTCCAATTCATAGCTTCTAAAACTCCCTCTCACAACCTCGCTTGGGACGTTGCTACCGGAAGTGGACAAGCTGCCAAATCTGTGCGTCTCTTGTCAAATAACTCTATTCTTTTGCTTCTTTTTCTTTTTGAGAACTAATATCTTCATCTTCTTTTAATATATTATGATAGCTGTAGATATATCTCTATATATAATATATGGAGAATGCTAACCATTGCCCTTGGGGCATTGGATAAGGGGATAAAAATAGAAATATAGTATTGAAAAATGGTGAAAAGTGATAAATTTAACTTATTAAAAGTCAAAATATTGTTGAAACCAATACAAACATGCTACTAAGGGCAATGGTTAGCAAGACCCATAATATATTTATATTTTTGGTAAAAAAAGTTGCAGTCACATATATTAGCACTACTAAAAGTCTCATGAATTTTAAAAGACTTTGCAAGATTTTAATGGCTTTAGAGATTCTAAAAACTTATAATTTTGATTTCAATGGATTTACATCATAAGATTTTAAAGGATTTGAAATGACTTTATGGATTTATAATTTATAAGATTTCTAAAGATTTTATGAATTTCAAAAAATACTGTTGAGAAATTATTATAAGACATTATCTTTCACAATATTCTCGATACAGACTCTTCTTTATATGTCCAGTGACGATCGAGGATCTTGAATGGTTGTTCATGGTGCTCTGATGTCGCGGAGATTGAGTCGTCACAGTGGAGGAAAAATGTGTCTGCAGACACGCACATTATCACTTCAACGCTCGAGACAATATCTAAGAGAGGTGATTATGTGTGAAAATATGATAAAGGTGACGTGTACCTTGAGGGTGATGCTGAATCACCCTTATATAGACGCAGAGAACAGTAATTGCTCTCGTGAAATGTGGCGTCATCGTCCTAGGAGGCCATTGGTGATGGTGTGGACGGTGGAGATAGAGTCCGAGTGTGCTCTTGTGCAGTAACCCGCACAGGGCTTGTCGTGTTTCTTCATCGTATATGGCCTTGTTCATCTTGGGCTTTGACTCATTGGGTCTTGTATTATTTGGCTTCTAGCCGATTCATAACACATTTATTATTTTATTTTTTTATTTTTCTTCGAGAGAGAGGAGGGAGAGAGGAGATAAAAAGAGATAGTAAAATCTTTAAAAAAAAAAATAACAATTCAAAGAAATGTTTTCATGAAAAACTTTTTCACGTTAAAAGTTCACCTTCAAACTGTCATTTCAAGTGTATAGCTCAATGCCTCAATCCAACTGAAAGCATACGAAGCTATATAATAATTTTAACCCAACTAAATGCACAAGTGGTGAGTCCAGTTTTCAGGTAATGCAAATTTTCACCGAAAACAAATAATTATGCAAGTTTTCACCAATAAAATAATGCAAGTGGATGGTTGCATATAAATTCGGGACAAATTCGTGATCCTCCGTCTCGCGAGATTCAGCATTACTCAAAAATAATATATTTGCAAATATTAAAAGCATATTCGTGATTTCGTACTATACAACTTTTGTTCTAACAATTGTTTATATTCTGACAAAAAATTAATCTGTGATTTCAGCTAGCTACAATATACAAGAATGTAATAGCTACCGATGCTAATGAGAAACAACTTGAATTTGCAACCATGCTTCATAATGTGCGATACCAACACACCCCATCAACCATGTCCATGACTGAGCTTGAACAAATGGTGTCATCTCAAGGAACCATAGACCTTGTGACCATTGCTCAAGCTCTTCACTGGTTTGACCTCTCAACCTTCTACAAACAAGTCAATTGGGTCCTCAAGAAACCTCATGGTGTCATTGCTACTTGGTGTTACAATTCACCAAGAGTTAATGATGCAGTTGATGTTTTGCATGATAAGCTATATTCTTTTGATGCAAAACCTCATTGGGATCCAAGACGTGAATTAGTTGAGGATAATTATGAAACCATTGATTTTCCATTTGGGCCTGTTGAAGGAGTTGATCATACAGGACCATTTGAGTTTGTGGCAGAGACTGTGATGGATTTTGATGATTTCTTGACTTATATAAGGACAAGGTCAGCATATCAGACATCAAAGAATAAAGGGGTTGAGCTTCTTACGGAGGATGTTATTGAAAAATTCAAACTTGCTTGGGGAGAAGATGGAAAAAAGATTGCCAAGTTTCAAGTATATTTGAGGATTGGAAGAGTAAGGGATACTTGAAAACATGCAAATGATTGTACTTTTTTTCTTATCCCTTTAAGGGTGGTGTGATAAGAAACATCTTTTCTTTAATGATGAAATAAGTTTGCTTCGTTGTTACTACTTAAATAATTAAGCTGGCTTTTGAGAATGATTGAAAGCAGAAATTCCAGAGGAGAAAAACTAGTTTAAAATCCCTGATGTGTACTTGTAGATAATTGATTGAGCCTTTCTGTTGTAAGTATGAATATGACGAATTTCTGTTTTGTATGTTTCTACAAATTTATCATAAAAGATGCTACAAAATTAAACAGGTTATTCGATGTATACTCTGTCAATTTGATAAAGCATAGGAACAACACATCTATATTTGTTTACCCGGTTTGATCCAACAATGACCTACGTCTTGAGGAGAAAACAGCTCTCCAATTCATTATCAAAGAGTTTCTTACGAAGAGTATTAAGAAATTACCTTCAACAAGCTTTCCTAGAGTAAATCTAATTTCTACCATTTTCTCACTATCTTCCCTTGATCAAGGGAGTTACCAAAGTAATCAAGAAATTTAGCTTTCAATGTTCTCCAAATCCCCTAAATTCTCTCATCTTCTCACGCTCAAGGTGTTTCTCATGTGTTTACCACACTAGAAAAATATCTCCCGAAAAGGCATCAACCCTATCCAAGAGTCCCCTCTTTTGTTTACCAAATTCAAATTTTATTTGTCTAACAGCAACTAGAAAATGATTTTACAACAGAACGTTAATCAAATGATGTATGAGTTCTATCTCTTCAAATATATTCAGACCAATTTTCATGATTTGAAGAGATGTCAAATGTGCTTTTCTAGTCTCAGGAAAACATATTGCTTTGTGGCTGTTCCCAGCTTGTTTCAGACTAATCATGATCAACTAGTCTCGGTTAACCTTTTCGAATTTCATGCTTCTATAGATTGATGCTACTTGCAAAGGTTTGACAGTTTAAGTATGCTACCAACTCCCAACCTGTTTATCAGGAAACCTCTACATGTGTCCATTAACATTCAGCCTATGCACCACCATCTTCTACGGTTAACTTTTCTCCAATTCACCCCAGTCCTGAAAATGAAAACATGTGTCTCAAAAAAAATCTTTACTGTTGAAACACTATTGCATATTATCCCTATCAAAACAATTATTAATATTTGAAAAAAAATAAAATTACAGGGAAAGTGCAGATTACAGTGATGGTTTGAATAATTTTTACTGCGGTCACATTTTTAGTCACGATTTTTAAAATGCCTCTGATACTTGTGATAACAACTAGTGTAGTTACCTGTGTCGTGCCGTGCACGGGCTAGATAATTCACTCAAGTTAAAAATTTTAAAATTCTCCTCCACATAGAAAAAATATTTAATATAATAAAATGAATTTGATTGCTTAAACAATCCTTCAAGGCAGTTGTTATATTTTCTTAAAATAAAATAGGAGTGAACATTTGTATCAAAAACAAATAAAAAATAAATATGAGAATCAAATCATATCATAATATAATACAATACAATACAATATCAATTATATTAATTAGAGAGTAAAATCATATTGTAACAACTTCATAACATAATATTTAAATTTCTATCTGCATCTGTGATATTCCATGGTAAATGAATTGACCTTACTTTTCACACTACAAAATGGTCTAATAGTTATAACAAGCGGCACCTATTTGTTTGAAATGATATAAAAAGAAACGTAAATACAGAGTCTACAACGCTAGTTAAGGGGAAGATCTATTAGTTTGTCTAGCTTCATACCAAACATCTTCTAAATAACAGAACTGAGAAGTGTCACAGAGCTGAGTCAAACAAATAGTAATGTTTTTACCTAATGTACCGTGGATGATCGTCCCTCCTGATTGATTCTTCTACATCTTGATACTCCTCCTCTTCTAGTTCTCCAATGGAAACACGTTTAATGTGAGAAATCATGGGCCAACACTCACCAGAATGTGGTTGATATTTTTGACATAATTTAGGACAACCATCTATGGTCAGAGCTTCAAGAGCAGACAGGTGTTGAATGCCACTTGGAAGATAATGCAAAAGACGACAGTCAGCAATATGGAGCATTTTAAGACGAGTCATTCTTGTCAAACTCTCAGGAAGCTCCTCAAGCGTAGGAACATTTATAATTATCAAGGTCTGTAATGTCTCTGCAGCATCTTCAATCCATTTAGGCAATGTTTGTAGCCTTGGAAAATTCTCAAGATGAAGAAAACGCATCCTCCATGTTTTCATTGAGTTTTGAAGATTTTCTGGCAGTCTGAGTATCTCACAGTCTATGACGAACAGCGCCTCTAATTCAGATAGACTACAAAGAGGTAAGGATGTAAGGCTTCCACAAGAACGAACAATCAATGCTTCAAGGGAAGCAAACTGTACCTCTCCGAGCAAAACCTCCAAATTGTCACAATATTCAAAGCTCAAAGTTTGAAGATTTTTCAAGCTTGCAAATTCATTTAATGACACAACAGATTGCTTTGTGGTTATGTACAGTTGCCGTAGGCTGATTAGATTACCTAGTCCTCTAGGAAATGTTTCAAGACTTGTGCAACCACTGAGTGACAAAACTTGCAAACTTTGGAGTTTGCAAATTGAATGGGGAAGTTGTCTGATTTCATGGTTATTAGAAAGGTTGAGAACACGCAGGTGCTCCAATTTAGCAATTGAATTTGGCAGAGTATCTAATGAAGAATCACTCAAATCTAAAACTCGTAAGTATTTACATCTTGATACCCATGTATCCAACAGAATTTCACTGTCAAGACCCACTCCTTCTATGGGAAATAATATAGTTCTCACACTTCTGGACTCAGAGAGCAAGTCTCTGCCAAGTGAATCGTTTTCTACAACTGAGAAATGCCTTACTTGTTGAGATATATTCAGAGTATGGGAATCTACTACTACACACTCGCTTTTTGCAACATACAATGCAAGGTCATGCACCAAATCATGTACTTTGAAATAGTAGAAGTGGCCAAAGTCTTCAAAATCTAGAAGAAATGACCTTGAATGTAACTCATCAATATAATCTCGTGCAATATTCTCCGGCCTTTGATTCCCATCTTGAGATTGTATCAATCCTAGTGCCACCCAGAGTTTAGTGATTTGCACACTAGTGAAGCCAAAATCTTTTGGATAAAGGGAAAAGTATGTGAAACAATGCCTCAAATGAGATGGCATTTGATCGTAGCTTAGTTTAAGCGCCGGTAAAATGTCATCATTGTTTTGTTTTAAATTCCATAATTCAGAGTCTCTAACAAATATCCACTTATTTAAATCAAATTTTGAGAACAAGGAACTTCCTAATGTTCTCACTGCTAGTGGAACCCCTTTGCATTTTTTCACAATTTCTTTTCCAATATCCACTAGATTTGGATATTTTTCTTCTTCACCATCCTTAAATGCCCATTTGACAAAGAGAGATAGACAATTATTTGGAGAAAGACCTTCTAAAACATATGAGGGGAATGTACCCATCATTGAAGCAATTGAGTTACTACGAGTTGTCATTATGAGTTTGCTTCCTATTGCACAACCTTTTAATAAGTCTTTTAATTTAATCCATTTTGCACAATCTTCATTCCATATATCGTCCAATACAAGCAAAAACTTTTGACCATAAAGTTTATGTCGAAGACGACTTTGTAGTTGCTCAATATCAAAGTGGTTAATGTTTTCTTGGTGAGCAAGAGCCACCGTCGGGGCTGAAGCATATGCAGAGTTAATGATTTTAATAATTATTTGCCTAATGTCAAAATCATCAGAGACACACGCCCACATCTTCAACTGAAAAAGTTGATCCATCCTCTTATCATTGAACACCAACTTTGCAAGTGTGGTCTTTCCCAATCCTCCAATTCCCACTATGGGAATAACACACAAACTATTATCACCATCACCATCACCATGAGGATGTGGTTGCATCAAAAGCTTGATAATTTCTTCCCTTTCATTGTCCCTTCCTATCACATCTAAAGCATCAACATGGGAATGAGTGATTTCTCTCCTTTGCACAACAAGTCCTAAATCAACACTGATTGTTGCAAGACCAAACCTGGTCCCATCAGCTGCCACCTTATCCAATCTATCCCTAATCCCTTTGATTTGATGTGCCATCCTAAAACGGAAAGTAAGTGGACTAGAGGAAGAAAAGAAGTGGCTTACCTTCATCTTGGTGCTACCAGAAGCTTGGACAACTTGGCTTCGCTTGTCTTGCAACTCAAATCCATCGAATACATTTTCAGCATCCGAGCATATGCTATGAATCTGCCTCAGCCATTCTTGCAGCCCATGCTTTTGATCTTTCTTCTCCTCTGCATCCAGTAGTAGACCTCTGACAATTGAAAGAGTGTCTTTGATCCCTTGGAGATCTTCATAAACACCATAGGCGCGAGAAACTTCTTCAAATGCATAAGAAGCAAGCTTTCCAAGCAGTGAATCAGCAATATCAAACACAAATGATTCTGCCATGATAACAAAGTTAATCAAGAAAGAACAACAATATTGGAGCTGTGGTAGTAAATTAGTTATTGTGCTTTCAGATCAAGTAACAAGAATAGCCAATATTTTACCAACGTATTCTATTCATGGGGGAAGGGAACAAATACATCAAAAACTGTGTTTGTTTGTTTGCATTATCATTCTTAGAAGAATCAAATAAGTGGTTCACACAATAATAATATTTTTATGAAAAAGAAAAGAAGGCACTAGCTCACGTAAGTAAAATAAGTATTAAGTAGCACACCAAGTTTGAATAATTTAGCATGTCAACCTCTAATCAGCATATATTAATGTAAAGTATGCAACGGGAAGGCCCACCAGCATTGATAATATCGTCAGGAATTGGATTTTGTCCTGCCAATTTGTCCCACCATCCCCTTTTTCCTAACTCAATATGGTTGTGTTAGCAAGGACAAAAGAGAGATTAAACCTCCCACATGGATGAAGGATTACTATAGTCTTTAAGGGGTGCAATTACTAACTATCTTTTATCTTGTAACTCTTTTATCTTTTGCCTTAGGCCCATGGCCCAATAGCTGGTCAACCCTAGATATAAATATGTAAGGATGTCTCTTGCAAAGGCACAGAATGAATTGAATGCAGTTATCTTTTGTGATTTTATTCTCTTTTGCAATCTAGATCTATAGCACCCTAGCCTTGTCTATCAGGTTGATTGACTCAAAGGGCAAAAACAAAACAAAAGAGAGAAAAAAAACAGGTGGGTTGAATGGTTGAGATTAGTGCAGCACCAACATGAGAAAAATGGTAGGAGAGGATCCAAATCCATATCGTTGAGGTTGTCGGCATTTGACTTTTGCCGACTCTGCATGCCCTTCATGTGATTGCTCTTTAAGGCCATTGGATCGTTCACAAACCCCTCAAACATTTCAAAATATCCTTCTCGAGTCTTCTTAACTCACAACCTATCGAAACCAAACATGGTTGAAGTTCCCCTTGATTCTAAACCTCTCACACAGGCGAACAATGTTTCCCGTAAATGCAAAGGGACATCAAAATGCAACTTTGAATAGACTGCTTGCTATTAATAATAACAAAGTTGAATTATGTACAAAATTATTCTTTGCATGCATGCTGTTTATAAAGGAAATATCAAATTTATCTCGACACTTTTCCTTTAACTTTGACCTTCATTTCAATATTATTTATTTACGATCGGATAAATTATCAAATTTTAGTCCTTAAATTATCATTCTCTCTAACGTAATTTCTAAACTATCTAAATATAGTAAGCAATTTTTTTATTACGAAGATATTGGTACGAAATTTGTACCACTATTGGATTGTCAAAAAAAAAAGTTTGTACCACCATTTAACAATTACTAATCTCTGTCGGGGAACTTTTGCGGCACACAAGGTGGATTTTCCCCTCTCAACTGCGATTTTTCCATACATATGAGACAGGAATCAAACTCACCACATGTTTAAAAGACTTCTCTTACCACTTGGATTAATCCATTGTGTCTGTCAACTTGGTTATTGTTGTTAATATACTAAGGGCTAAATTGATGGATTATATATATCTTTGATGTTAAATCAATAAAATTCATATATTTTAGAAACATTTATTACATATTTATATAGTTTAGGAATATAATGGCTTATTCATTACAACTTTTTAAGGATATTCTGTATAATTTAACATAATAAAAAAATATAATCTTTAAATAAAATAAAAAATAAAAAAAATATTACGATCTTTTTTTATCATTTTTGTAAAAAGTTTAAAGTTATAGGGTCAAAACTTCTATTTTAAAAATTTGAAACCAAAATTGCGGGTTTGTAAAAGTTTCGAGGAGAAAATCGCAATCCTTATTTATTAATTTTATTAGGTTTGGAGCAATTTAACCTAATATTTTCCCTCTAATCTGCTGTGTTAGGTTAGCAGTAATTTAACCAAACAAATCTCATCTAAAAAAATGCATTTCACCAATTTCATTTATATCTTGTTACCTTTTTTTTACAATATTTTGTACACTTATTTAATACTACAAAAATGCATCGCACCAATTTCGTTCCTATCTTTTTATTTTTATTTTTACAATATTTGCGACGCTCAAAAGTCTAGTCTAAACTAAAATAAAATAATTCAAACAAATTGAAATTTAGAAAAACCTGAAACCCTAACGAGAGCAACTGTAATCAAATCACCTATCGTTGTTGATGGCGTGCAACGGCGCCGGTGGGTGTGAATCCGGTTGCTACAGAGACGAAGAAACCACATGCGGCCAACCAACTGCATCTTCAGAAACCGAATCAAAGAGCTCTACCAATATCTGCATCAAGTGCAAGCTAAATGACGTCGTTTCTGGCTACGGCGGAATCGACGATGGGCGTTTCTGTGCAGATTGCTTTAGAAGCAACTTGTTCGGGAAGTTTCGACTCGCTGTTACGTCGAACGCAATGATCTCTCCTACCGATAAGGTCCTAGTTGCCTTCTCTGGTGGCCCTTCTTCCAGGTTAACAACAAAAATCCAAACTCTTTTTGAATTGACTTGTTTTAGTTTAGTTATTGACATAAGCACTTGTTAGAATGTATGGATAACTTATCAAAACAGCTTATTAAATGTCTGTAACTGTTTTGTTTTCAGCTTATTTTCATAAGCTCTTCGGGATTGCTCATGAAAACAGCTTATAACTTATAGTGAAAACAATTTGACTTTATTTTGTGTTAAGTTATGCTAAACACTTAACTTCTACACAAACACTTATATGGCAAGCAATATGCTAAACACCGAGCCCGTCACTGATTATAACAGAGAAGAAAAAAAGTGATTTTGGTATTCAAAAAGTTTAGTTTTTACCGATTTTTAGAAAAAAGAAGAAACTGTTTTGTGTTTGTTTACCGTAACAAAATAGCTTTTGAAAAAAAAAAATTTATTTTCTGAGAGGCTGATCCAAACAACTTCTCATTTGAAGCAGGTTTTAGATTATTTTCTGAGAGCCTGATCAAACAACTTCTAAAAGTAATTATTTTGTTTAAAAAAAAAAAGGTTTTTTCACGAATGAAAGTGGACCAAACGGGCTCTAAACTGTTTATCCAAACTGAGCTTAAATGCATTATTTGGAATGTGTGATAAATTTCAACTTAGTTTTATATTTTACTTTGTAGATGATCATAAAAATGTGTTTTTTTAGGGTAGCTTTGCAGTTTGTGCATGATTTGCAAGAGAGGGCTCATAAGAACTTTGAAGCTAGTAGAGATAGGTCATTGCCTGTGTTTGGTGTTGGAGTGGTTTTTATTGATGAGAGTGCTGTTTTACCGATTCCAGCTCATGAAATGGAAGAGGCGGTTGAAGTTATTAGTTTGATTGTGTCGAGTTTAGCCCCACCGAAGAAAGAGTTGCATTTTGTTCCTATTGAAACTGTTTATTCATCGGATTCTAGTGATGGAAAGGATAGGTTAATTGAGCTGATGAATGTAGTGAGTGATACCACTGGTAGGGAGGATATGTTGCTTTCTCTGCGCATGTTGGCCTTGCAAAAGGTTTGCTTCTGGATTTTTCTGATACTAGCTTATAGGCATATACATATGTATATGTTTGGAAACGTGTTCAATTTGAAATTGGTAATCATTTTTCAGGTGGCTTCTGAATTTGGGTATAACAGGATTCTTCTGGGCTCGTGCATTTCAAGGATTGCTGCTCATGTCCTTTCAGCCACCGTGAAGGTTTGTAGTTCTTTTATAGGCAAATGTTAGTTGTTCTAAGTAGGTTATGTTAGTAGCTAGAATTTGAACCCTTGACCTCCTTCTCTAATTCCTTCGGGTGTCCGAGGTCAACCACTTGAGCTACGCCTTGGGGACACTGAAAGTTTAGCAATTGAATTTAACTGAATTGAAGTTGTTACTAGGAGTAAATTAAGAATTTTCTGTCATGAGTCTTCACTTGTGAGGTACCGTGCCAAATTGAATTTCTTGTGGTCAATCAAATTGCTTGTTTGTCAATTTTTGTATGCTCTCTGTCTAGTTTTTCTCAAGACATTATGCTAGGACAGTTACCTGTTGAGATTATAATACTTGTGTGCATCTCGTTCGTTGCATCAACTGCCCAGATATACACTTTGTTGAAGTTTAAGCAACTTTGAACATTACCTTAAATAAATTTTCGTACAAAGGGTAAAATAATGATGCTTTGTGTCTACTGAGCTTAAATTATTTTTGTCACGAGTTTCACTGGTGGAACTTTTGAATTCATTAGTACAATTCAATTTTTAGATTGCATTTATCTGAAGAATATAATATATGCCTAAGTTGCAAATCAAAAGCTTTTTTTTTCTTCATGGGGATCTCAATATGATTAAAGTGAATATGTATGTAAACTACTTGCACCGAGTAACCCTTTCCTACTATATGATAATATGTGTGCTACTGTGCTAAGCAAATGTTTTAGCTCCCTATTCTTTTTACTTAAAAATTATGTAATTATATGGATTTTATGATCCATCTCTACATTTATCTCGTATAAATTAAAATCTTGTACCATGCATTGTACTAAGAATCAACCTTATGTTATGGGTGCTCATTTCCATATATTATAACAGGGTCAAGGATATTCATTACCTGCTGATATACAGTATGTTGACGCTAGGTGGGAAATTCCAGTTGTGCTTCCTCTGCGTGATTGTTTTGCCCAAGAGATCAACATGTTTTGCAATCTTGACAGGTTTGTACTCCTCTGGATATGCATAAACATTTTCAAAGAAATACGTCGGTGCTTTTTGTTTGTTCTGCTTCTTGTTTTGGAAAATTTGGAATTCTTTTGCATGCTGTCATCCATGTTTGTCAGATTGCATTATGTAATTGTTACTGACTGGATTTGTCTCATCTATTTGGCAGGGCAGTCTAAAGACTATTAAACTGTCTACAAGTCCGAGTTCTAGCATCAATAGCTTGGTCTCATCTTTTGTGGCTCTACTGCAGGTATAATTTGTTTTGCCTGACCCATTCGATATATAGGTGTGGTTGGGAGTGAAGACATTTCAGTGATGGGTTTTAACCAAAGGTGTCAATAGAGCCCCAAATTTCAAAGCCCACTTAAAAAAGCCCCCACCAAGCCCACTAAATTAAAGCCCCCTAATTGAACAAAATATTTGGGGCCAAGCCCACTCTAAAATCTATTTATTTGTGGGCCTAAAAAAGCCCCACTATAAAGGTAAAAAAAAAAGTTTTTTTCCGGTAAAAAAAAAAGTTTTTTCCGGTAAAAAAAAAGTTATTTGTTTTTTAAAAAAATGTTTATAAAAATTTTGGGGCTTTGGGGCCTTTTGATTTTTTTATTTGTGGGCTTGCATGAATGTGGGCTTTTTAATCTTGTGAATTTTCAAGCCCCCTTACTATGTGGGCTGGGGCTTAAACTTCAAAGCCCCATGATATTGACACCTCTTTTAACTTCGGAAAGTTGGCTGTGACCTGTTTTATGAGTGTTACATAGTGAGATTTTTTAAGACTCTTCTCATCTTTTGCGTCAAGTTCTCTTGGCTTGTTATGCCCCATATATACAGCTAGTCCACTGATTTTGCATATATGTGACTTAATTTTTTGCCTTTTATGGCATTAGATGTGCCACAGCCTGATGCATATTTGAAATAGAATTTTAAATGCTCACTAGTAGGGTTTAGGGAGGACATGCTTTTGTTGATTAGTATTTAGTTTTTCCCTTTAGTAGAAGCCTGAATTGAATTAGCAACTAGCAAGTCATTGATTAATTACCTGATTTGCAGGAAGAGAATCCGTCTCGAGAGAGCACAATTGTAAGAACAGCTGGGAAACTTATTCCTTTTCAATTCAACAGGATTCCCGAGATCGTTGATGGTAATGTTCCATTGGCAACTCGAAGACGCCAAAAGAGATATAATCTCAAAACCAATGAATCTGTTTCCTCAGAATCTTTCTGTCCTCTCTGCAATAGCCCACTTGCCAAAAGTGAGATTGTTGATTGGAGCAATCACAGTAACTGCAAAAGTAGTGACACTTTTTATACTTCGTGCTGCTCAAGTTGTCAATTTCAGATACTTCCACCAGATACCACATCAATGGAGAAATTTTATACGGATTTACCTCATTCAATGGTTGCACGGGCAAACCGAGTCAACAATGGCAATTTGAATGCGTTAAGGTGGGTATTTGTTTGTCGTTGTGATCAATCAATTAAATACATATCAAATTTAGTAATAACTCGGTCTAAGCCAATTGGCAACTGGGTCCTTCATGGAATCTTTTATTATAGTATCAATTCAATCTGTTTTCTTTTAGGTAACTTTGCTGTTGAGTGATAGTAAGAAACTAGGAATATGAGAAATTTGAATAATTCGTTTTGGCTCTGCTAACATTTGTGAAATCAAATAGATCATTTTGATAGGCCTTGAGTCCATGGCCATTTCTTGTAGTAAAACTTCATTAAGATCTTCTAGCTGGGTCCTTGCATTTTTTCCACGGTAAAGGTGTTTTTTCATGTGTTTAGGCTTTTGTTATTCACTTATACTGCTAGACCATGATGTTCTTGTGCCCTTCTTTAGTAGGAGCACAGTTGCTTGGATTATGATCAATTTATTATGACATGGGTTTTCTACCCATTTTTTGGTATGACACATTTCTTCATGACATCAAATTTTACGTGTTGATATTCTTGTTTTCAGGGAACAAATACAAGATTGCTTGCTTTCAGATGGTGAAGATGAAACTTAAGTATACTGGCCGTACACTGAGATTCTCAGTTAAAGGGGCGAATCCTGGTTGTGGTAAATTTACGGTTTGACTGACTTACGAGAAGGCGTTACTTTTGACCTCATGCAATATCGAGTTATGGAGTTAACCACTTAGATATGGTGGTGGTGTTGATTCTCTGGCTTAACATTTGTGAGAGTATTTAAAGTGTAATGTTTTTGTGTTCTGCATTGGTTGTATTTTATGGAAAGTGTTGAACCACGACAATAAAGAGATTTGCAATTTAGGTGTAGTATGAAATTGTTATTTTTCCTTGTCGTTGTTTCGTGTCTGCAGATGAAGCATGTATTCTAGATTGGCAATTTATCTGTTTATGTAGTAGTCTTTATAATTGTTTTCAACGGAAGCCATTGTCAGTTGAATGCTCAAATATCAAAAGTGAGAATTGCAATGCAAAAAAAATAAACAAAGGTCAAATGGAATATACTAATAAATCTCAGTATTTGATAAAAAGTTAGAGGAATGCTAGCGTCACACATTTTTCAACACACATAATTTGGTGGAACCCATGTGAATTTTAACCAATAAATAGTGTATTGAAAATGAAAAGTGTGTTAAAATGTGTATTGCTAGTATTTCTTAAAAATGTTATTTACAGTGTAAAACTATTGAAGGGTCAACGCAGGATGAGTTAGCTGGTAAGGATTCAGCTTATCTCAACAAAGGAACCCAGATTAAATCGTGATGCTTATGTAAATATCTTATTATATAGTAAGTAAGTACGTAAATGCTCTTTGAACTTTGGAGCTTTTCTCGACTCTTGGTGAGTCTTCAAGACCAAATAACTTCAACAACACTCTTGTGATAGGATTATGAGGACTGATAAAAGGATTTACAAATTACAATGGAGGAAAATCTCGACATTGCTAGGAAATAACGATTACACTGATGTAAAATTGTCTTTTAAATTTGAAAGTGATTTTTAAAAATTTCAACAATACTTATTCAAAATATTAAAAGTCCATAATTTTTTAAAAAAAAAAATAAAGTGATGTTTTAGCCGAGAGAATCGCCGTTGGCTTCTGCTACATGGACACCGAAACAGAAGAAGGTGACACTCATCACCTCCCAATCCCAACCTCGCCGGAGACTCACCGCCGTTCCATCTGCTCCAACTGCCGGCGACCAAATCCAGTGTGTCTCTGCCACGCTCTTCCCGCGAAACCCATCCCAACCACCACCCGAATCCTCATCCTCCACCACCCTCAAGAAGCCAAACATAAACTCTCCACCACTCCAATCCTCACCAGATCCCTCCTCAATGCCACCTCCATCACCGGCCGCCGTCTCCGCCGCGGCAACTCCCCTCTCCTCGACCAATCTCCTACCGCCATCTACCTATTTCCATCCACCACTTCCTCACCGGCAATCAACATCTCCGACTTCAAACTATCGGAGCTGAAACGCAACAGCGACGACGGCCTGGTGTTGATCGCATTCGACGCGACGTGGAAGCATGCAAAGGAGATGGTGAAGGCAAGCGAGGGGTATTTGTCGAAATTTGCGGTTAGGGTATGTTTGGGAATGGAAGATGAGAAAGTGAGTGGGGGAAGTATTTATGATTCTGAATTGATTTTGAGGAAGGAACCTTTTGGTGGCTGTGTAAGTACTATGGAGGCTGTGGCTAGAGCATTAAGGGTTCTTGAGCCTAATGGGATTCAGATTGAGGCTAGTTTGATTCGGATTTTGAAGGAAATGGTGAGGTTGCAGGCTGGTTTTTTAAAGCCTATGAATCCCAGACCCAAACTGTTGAAAATGAAGAAGCTTAAGGAAGTGGAAGTGGAAGAGTGTGAGAGTTCTGAAAATGGTCGGTCTGGTGCATCCACCGACACTTCTGATTGATGACGTGTCCTGGTGTTTGACATCAATGCTTGTAATTATGTTGAACCATGTTGTTTTCTAAAAAATTTATGTGTCAATGTCGTGTTTGTGTTCGTTCTTTTGTGTTTCCTACTAAATTTTATTGTTGTTTCGAATGACTAGTAAGATAACAAATGAACAATTTGCATTTCCATTTGCTGCCATGTATTAAGAAAATGCAGAGAATTTTGAATTCCCTTTATGACCTGTGTTGCAAAATGCGGATCGTTGAAAATAGCATTATGTTCAAATTTTGTTATAACACACTGCTATAGCCATTATTTGACAACACTTGGTACTAAATCGCGTATTGTGAAAAATAGTGGTTTGTTATAATGTCATTACTCTATAACGCTATAACTTATAATGAGATATGTTCGCTACAATGTTTATAACTATGCATGTTAATGTTGTAGTTTATCTTATTTAAAAGTGGTAAATAGATTTATAACACAATGTATGATTTGTGTTTCAGAAAAGGTGTGATTCAAGGTTGGTAGTGAAGCTCAAGAATCTCACTTGGTTTTCAGTTTCTGCATAATGCTGGGATTTTACATGGATAAATTGATGTGGTGACAATCCAAGCTTCAGGATTAGGTTGATTTGGCTTGTAGTGTTCCAAACTATTTGGGGGCATGAATGCTTGGTTGTATAAGATTCTGAAGCTCAGAATTCACATTTGACTGAAGGAGCACAAAGAGAGCTTTGGTAAATTGTGTTATGGGATGAAAAATTTGGATACTCTTTGACAAACAAAAAAAACTTATACAATTTGTGTGCTTTCCTTGAATACTTGTATCATTCTCTTCATGAATATATGCCTTTATCACTGCCCAAGAACAAATTGATATGTTGACACTTGACAAGGACATGGCAATGAGATAGGAAGAGAGTAAGATATGGCTTTATTTTGGCGTGTTTGCCTGTGGTTATTATGGGCAACATAGGAATATCTGATGTCTTAACGCTGATATTCTTGTGCTTCAATGAATGTTCACTTTGTGGAGGGGCCTCTTGAATGCTCTCATGCATCCCAAATTATCTTCAACTAGGTATTTAACTCGTGCGTTGCACAGGTTTCATCCAAATGTGTTTATTTTTTCGCACAATGTATCTATTGTTTGATTTTATCAAAGATTATTAAAAATCTTGAATATTATTTATTTATTTATTAAATTGAAGAATTGATTTAAATTAAATTGTACAACCACACGTTATACTCAAAAACTATATAGATTTGACCTTAATAATAAAAAATTTAACAACATTTATACAATTAATTAAAAAAGTACAATCTTGATATGATCCACTCTATTATAAATTTTTATTTAATTACGCTCAACTTTGGTTTAAAAGGAAAATACAAATTCAATTCTTTTATTTAATAAATAAAAAGTATATTAAATATTTAAAACATAAAATGTATTTACTTTAATTAGAATTGTCAGTGTCATATGGATACATGTGAAAAAAAATCAAATTCATAGTGGGGAAAGTGTTTCTTTCTCCACATGTGAAATTTATTATAAAAAAAAACTTAAAATATGTGTAAAATTTTCTATTGTCCTATAACCTAAAGAAAACTTATCTTCTCTGCGAAAAACACTTAAATGACACAAAACACAATTTCCTAAATATTCTAAACAATGTGATTTCTAAAATATAATTTCTTGGACTTAGTTCATTGTTGTCACAATTAACTTAGTTCCAATGAAAACTTTTTTGAGATAGGAGATATGCTATTTGACATAATCTTCCTAATGAGTTTTCAAATATTCTTAATAATGGATTCTTCAATAGTGCTCAATATTAGTTCTTGAACACCCTTTGAGGTAGGAGATATGTTGTACGATATAATCTTCATAATATAGATGTAAGAACAAAATGATAAAAATAATTTTGTTTTAAAGATAATAAAAAGTAATGTTATAGAAAATAACAAAGAGATACTTAAAAGGAGATATTATATATCTTAGTCTTCCAATGGAGGAGAACTATTTCCACGGATAAACAAATTGACCTCCCCCAAATCTTCCTAACTCAGAGAAATTGAACAGTTATATTTTTCATATTTTTGCTTGTCTTTGAAATGTCTATTACAGTAGAAATTTGTTATTTAGTTAAGGTGAGTAAAATTCTGACACCGATTAATTAAGGAATTTTAATAGGATTTTATGATGCTTTTTTTACATTAAGAAAGAGAGCCAGCATATTTATCTTGCTGGAGACACAATATATACATGAAGAATCTAAAGCTATACAATTTCGGTTAAACTTTATAAATATGATGATTGTATATATCTTTGGTTTTCTGAACCTTATGTTGGAATTGTTACAATTGTGGACATTAAA